>ERZ887849.189-NODE-189-length-67305-cov-29.942721_pt1 | contig 67305 bp, 63 predicted proteins | sample MGYA00521267_ERZ887849 | MGnify/ENA primary metagenome ERZ887849 (study PRJEB32303, sample SAMEA104408601) | aquatic metagenome | biome: Brackish water; feature: Pelagic; material: water | place: Baltic Sea | collected 2014-06-06T16:11:00 | depth 2,863 m ...
ACTAGATCCAGTACATCTGCGCGTCCTTCGGAACGGTCTGTGGTGCTTATCTGGAAACAGCAGGATTCCGGGCTTTATGGACAGCGGGTCGACCAGATTGCACGCGCCATCCGTTATGCTGATCCTGATGTGACGGTGCGCGTGGTAGAATTCATGAACGACTCCGTTCGTGGCGACATCACGTCTCGATCAGCAAGCTTCCTGGCGGACGCAGCCCAGCTTCTTGCCCTAGCCGACCAAAAAGTCAGTGGAAACTTCGTGACCGTCGATGGAACAGAGTATCATCAGCTTGCGGTTGCGACCGATCAGCATGCCCCGGCGGCGCTGACCGATTTCCTATGGCGACACGGACATTGCCCTGCCAATACCCTGATTTTGACCTTCCCAGCCTTTCCCCTCCTGACACAACTGGCACGGGTGATCTCGTCATTCCCGATGGTCGCAGATATCGTGGATAATCAGCTTGCATGGGGTAACAACAAGACCCGCTCCAATCTGATTGGGCAATACGCCTGGCTGATGAAAAGCTCGCGACAGGTCGTGTTCAACTCCGCAGACAATATGGCGTATTTCAGAGACGCCGGTTTCTTTAATGAAACGGCCAAGGATCGCGTTTCAATCGTACCGAACTGGTACATGGCACCGGCTCACCGGAATCTCATGCGTCTTGCACAGCCGCCGGTTCGCAATGGGATCGTGGACGTGATCTACAGCGGCAACCTCAACGACCGGATCGACTGGGCCCTGCTTGAGCGGCTCGCGCGATCCTCGGACAAGCTTCGCCTGCACATCGCCGGTGACGGGTCGCGTATGGCCGACCGAATAAGGGCAATGATGTCGATGGATAATGTCGTCTACTATGGCCCACTCAGTGAAGACAGGCTGAGCAGCTTGCTGGCGCGGATGCATCTAGCGATAATGCCCCATGTCACCGATGACGTATCATCCTTCATGAACCCACTGAAGGTGCTGATGTACAGTGCCCACGGCCTGAATACCGTCGCGATGGCGGTGCCGGGACTGAACGAGATCGACGGGCTTTCGGTAGCCGATGATCCGATGTCATTCATCACAGAGGTTCACAGGATGGCAACGCAGGCGCGGGAGGGTATTCTCAACATTCCCAGCAAATCAGCCGAAGGCATGCCTGACTTCGCGCAAAAATATGTCGACCTCGTGCTGAATGAGGTGCCAATCCTTCCGACGTCAGCGTTAAAGGATCAAGGCGCAAAATGATCGTGGTCGAGGTGGGCTGTCAGAGGGCACGCCTACAATGCCGTCGCTGCCAGCCTCGTGTCCGGCTACTACGCTATGGATCTGCGAAACCGGATCGGCCGCATCGGAAACCAAGGGCAATCAACTTCGCTACAGTACAGCCCTGTCGACCAATCCGGCGCATCCAGCTGGGATGTTAGGGCCCTCTATCACGAATCCGACCGGCTCTGGCTGTTGTCCCATATACTCCAGCGGGAACGCGGATGGCGGGGGTTTGTCACCTTTGGCAAACGTCGCCCGACATTGGACGCACCCCTCGATAGTCTTGCCCAAAGGGCCAGAAGCCTCCGCATTGGTATCGCGCCACCCCCCAATTTTGACGAAACGCTTTACCTCAAGAACAACTCGGATGTGAGCGAGGCCTGCAGCAAGGGCCAGTTTCACTCAGGGTTTGAGCACTATATTCTAGAAGGCCGCAAAGAGGCGCGTCCAAGGACAAGCCGCAACAATTAAAGCAGCCAAGCGATCTGGCCTTGGGGCACGTGAGCGGGGACGTTGAAACGCCTCCTTTACTCTGCCACTGCGGCGCCTTCGTTGGGCAGTTCGTCCGCCTGTAGAAAGCCACCGGACTGACGTTGCCAGAACCGTGCATATAGGCCATTGCGAGACATCAGCACGTCGTGTGGCCCATCTTCGACGATTTGACCCCGCTCCATCACCACAATCCGGTCCATCTGGGCGATGGTGGACAGGCGGTGGGCGATGGCGATGACAGTTTTGCCTTCCATCATGCCATAGAGTGTCGACTGAATTGCCGCCTCGACCTCACTATCGAGGGCGGATGTTGCCTCGTCCAGGATCAGGATCGGGGCGTCCTTGAGCATTACCCTTGCCAACGCGATCCTCTGCCGTTGCCCACCCGACAGTTTTACCCCCCGCTCACCGACATGAGCGTTGTAGCCTGTCCGCCCCTTGGGGTCTTGAAGGGTCAGAATGAACTCATGCGCCTCCGCCTTGCGGGCGGCGGCGATCATCTGTTCCTCGGTCGCATCGGGCCGGCCGTAAAGGATGTTGTCCCGGACCGACCGATGCAGGAGCGAGCTGTCCTGCGTCACCATTCCGATCGAAGCCCGCAGGCTGGATTGCTGGACCGTTTGCACGTTCTGGCCATCAATCTCGATCACACCGCTTTCGGCGTCGCGAAAGCGCAGCAGCAGGTTGACGAGCGACGATTTCCCGGCCCCGGACGGTCCGACAAGGCCGATCCTTTCGCCGCCGCGCACCGTCAGGTTGATGCCATTCAGCCCGCCCTGCCCCTTGCCATAATGATGCGTCAGGTCGCGCAGGACGATGGCGCCTTGCGTTACCTTGATCGGCGGCGCGCCGGGTATGTCCGTGACCGTTTGAGGCACAGCGATGCTTTGCAGACCCTCGCGGATTGTGCCCATGTGTTCAAACATCCGCACCGTCATCCACATGATCCAGCCTGTCATGGTGTTCAGGCGCAGGGCCATCGCGACGGCGGCGGCCACCTCACCGATGGACAAGGCCCCATTGCTCCACAACCAAAGCGCCGGTCCGATGACCAACAGCATAGCGAGGGAGTTGAAGACGGCCATCGCCCCTTGCTGCAACGCAAAGAGCCGCATCAGCGCCCCGAACCGCAGGCGCTGCCGCCGCATCGCGTTGCGGGCAAAGGCCTCTTCCCGCTCTGCATGGGCGAAAAGTTTGACGGTTTCCATGTTGGTGTAGCTGTCCACAACACGGCCTGTGGTCAGAGAATTGGCATGGCTGTTCTTTTCCGATGCCGTCCCGGCACGCGGGGCGAGCCACAGAACAAAGACGACAAACGACCCGATCCAAAGGGCAAGCGGCAGGGCAAGCCGCCAGTCCATGCCCGTCAGCAGGATGAGGGTCGCGATCGCGAATGCCGCCGCCTGCCAAAAGGCCTCGAACAACAGAAACGAAGAATCCTCGACCGCATAGCCCATGTTGAGGACCCGGTTCGACAGCCGCCCAGCAAAGTCATTCTGAAAAAAGCCAACCGGCTGGCCCAACATATGGCGATGCGACCGCCAGCGGGCCTGGGTCAACATGTTGGTCGAAATGCCCGAGAACAGGACAATCGCGTTCAACCCGACGACAAGGGGCCGCAGCATCAGAAGGATGACAGCCGCCAGAACCAATTCGATCCCATGGTCGGAAAAGAACGTTCCGGGCCCGGCAGCCATCTGATCGACCAACCGACCTGCATACCAGATCAGACCTAGTTCCAGCACGGCAACAAGGCCCCCCAGAACGCCGCCAATCCACATCACCGTAGAAAAGGGTCGCAGATGCGACAGCATGAAGTGGATCGGCCGCTTGTCCGGGGTCTGTTCGGGGTAGGGACCAAACGGATCGACGCGCCCTTCGATCCAGACGAAAAGGCGGTTCAGTATCTGTTTCATCCCGCCTACTCCGCTGCTGCCGTGTCGTCGTCCAGTTGATCGCCCAAGAAGCCGCCTGACTGGCGCGCCCAGAGACGGGCAAACATTCCGCCCCGTTCCAGCAACTCGGCGTGGGTGCCGTCCTCGATGATACGGCCCTGATCCATCACGATGATCCGGTCCATCTCGGCAATCGTCGACAGGCGGTGGGCAATGGCGATGACGGTCTTGCCCTGCATCATGGTTTGCAGGGTCTGCTGGATGACCGCCTCAACCTCGCTGTCGAGGGCTGACGTCGCTTCGTCCAGCAAAAGGATGGGCGCGTCTTTCAGGATAACCCGCGCCAGCGCGATCCGCTGGCGCTGGCCGCCGGACAGCTTGACCCCCCGTTCACCGACGCGGGCGTCATAGCCTTTATTCCCTTCGGAATCTTCAAGGTCGAGGATAAAATCATGCGCCTCGGCCTTGCGGGCAGCCTCGATCATCTGCGCCTCGCTTGCGCCGGGGTTGCCGTACAGGATGTTCTCGCGCACCGACCTGTGCAGAAGGGCTGTGTCCTGCTGGACCATTCCCATCGTGCTGCGCAGCGAATCCTGTGTGACGGTGGCGATATCGGTTCCGTCAATCAGGATGCGCCCGCCCTCGGCCTCGTAAAAGCGCAGCAAAAGCTTGACGAGTGTCGATTTGCCAGCACCTGAGGGGCCGACAAGGCCGACCTTTTGGCCCGATGGAATGGACAGAGTAATCCGGTCCAATCCGCCCGCCAGACGGCCATAGTGGTGTGTCAGACCCTGAATTTCGATCCGGCCTTCGGTCAGTTGCAGCGGTCCGGCATTCGGTCGATCGGTCATGGCGATTGGCTGCGCGATGGTCATCATCCCCTCGGCCACGACGCCCAGCGATTGCACGAGGTTGGTGGTGGCCCACATGATCCAATAGGTCAGGTTATTCAGCCTCAGAACCAGCGCCGCTGCTGCAGCCACGGCCCCAACGGTCATCTGGCCGTGAAACCACAGCCAAAGGGCAAGCCCGATCAACGACACGATCAACGCACCGTTCAGGACAGTCAGGGTCACGTCCATCCGGGTGATGATGCGCATTTCACGGAAAAAGGTTTGCCGGGCCTCTTCGATGGCCTCGCGGGCGTAGCCAATCTCGCGGTCATGGTGGGCAAAGATCTTGACCGAATGGATGTTGGTATAGCTGTCCACCACCCGCCCGGTAATTGCGGACCGGGCGTCGGACGACGCGGTCGAGGCAGGGCCCGCCCGCCGGACGGTCCAGACCATGAGCCAAAGGTAAAGCCCGATCCAGCCAAATAGCGGTATCAAAAGCCGGGCATCGGCATCGCCCAGAAGGATCATTGCCCCGATCACCGTTGTCAGGGCAAATGTCACGGCGTCCAGCACCTGAAACACGGCCTCGCCCGCAGCGGGCGGGGTCTGCATGATCCGGTTCGCGATCCGTCCGGCAAAGTCATTCTCGAACCAGCCAACCGGCTGACGCAGAACGTGCCGATGGGCCCGCCAACGCATCATGGTTCCGAAATTCGGCAGGATCGTGTTGTGCAGAAGGGCCACGTCTATGCCAGCAAGAAGCGGCCGCACAACGACGATAACGCCGGCCACAATCAGCACTTCCGTCTTCTTCAGGGCCCAAACCTCGGCGGGTGTGCCCAGCGACAGGTAATCGATGACCTTTCCCATGTACCAGACGATGGCCACGTCACCAAAGGCGACGATCGTCTTGAAAATGATGGCAAGGACAAGAACCCCCCGGAACGGGACCAGATATTCCTTCAGGAACGGCCAAAGCCGGGTCGGTGGGGTATCCTGCTCTGCATAGGACAGATAAGGGTCGACAAGGTTTTCAAAGAAACGAAGCATTGGGGAGGACTTCCGAAAGGAGACTGTGCAACTAGGTGAAGCGGCTAATTATGGGCCGCCCTGATCAGGATCGGTCCGGTTAGGCCAGACGTCGGGGGATCCTGATTTCCATGTTGCTCTCCTCTTGGGTAAGGCTTCCGATACCCCAAAGTGGGCGCCCTGTCAGCCCTGAATTTTGTCCCCTAACGCAAAAGGTCAGCTTTGCTGAGGGCAAAGCCTGAGGCGATCCAACGCGCTTCGATCTCTTTGAGCCGCTTTCCCAAGGCTTCGCCCTGCACCTCTGGCATCAGGTCCGCGGCCCGGATCGGGCACTTCTGCCCAGCGCCAAACAGCGCGTCTTTGGTGGCAACGGGGGACAAATCGCCCCCAAGAAGTGCAGCTCGCAAGGCAAGAATATCAACCGCCTCTGTCGCCCCGTACCGATAGCCAAGCTCTGCGGCACCCATCCCATCCTCGACGCCGCGTCGCAGACGGGCAAGCTGGCTCATCTGCGCCTTGCTCAAACGAAGGTCATCGGCCCCTTCGCCGCCCAGCGCAGCAAGCCTGCGTATCGGGTCGGGGGCAAGCATTGCCCCATCCTCAATGTGAACGAGGATCGGGACGGCAAGCGACGACGCCCCCGGTAGGATTGCAGCAAGGGCCCCGGACGCCGCCATCGCGGCAAGGGCTGGCCCGGGGTCAGCTGCGGAAAGAAGCTTGATCAGTTCCGCCCCGACCCTCTCTTTCGACAGGTTGCCGATCATGTCGATATGGGCCGCGCAGGCGGCCAGCCCATCAGGGTCTATCCCACCGGCAGGGTCCCCATAGACCGCATGAAATCGAAAGAAGCGCAGGATGCGCAACGCATCCTCGAGGATACGGTCCTCGGCCTCTCCGATAAAGCGGACGCGACGCTCCTGCAGATCGGGCAATCCACCCAACGGGTCAGCAAGGAGGCCCTCGGGATCGCCATAAAGGGCGTTCATTGTGAAATCACGTCGGGCGGCATCCTCAGCGATATCATCGGAAAAGCGCACGACGGCGTGGCGGCCATCGGTCTCAACGTCCTTGCGAAAGGTCGTGATCTCAAACGGCTGGCCGTCCACAAGGACAGTCACCGTGCCATGGTCGATCCCTGTGGGAAGGGCGCGCAGGCCCGCAGCCTCGGCCAGCTTCATCACCGTTTCAGGGCGCGCGTTGGTGGTCAGGTCGAGATCTGTCGTCGGCAGACCCAGCAACGCGTTGCGGACACATCCGCCGACATACCAGGCTTGATAGCCGGCGTCAGTTAGCATGCCGCAAACGGCCTGTGGTCCGGGTTCCATCAGAAAGGGCGCATCGATGCGCGTCACCGGGCCATCCGTTCTGCAAGGGCCCGCAGGATACGGGCCGTCGCCCCCCAGATGTAATAGGGACCATAGGGAACGGTGTAGTAGTAGCGCCGGCGGCCTTGCCAGCGCCGCGCCTCGATCCGGAAATTCGCGGGGTTGATCACATGGGCCAGCGGGACGCAGAACACCTCTTCCACCTCGCCAGCTTCGGCACGTTCGGTGAAGTCGGCTGTGACCCAGCCGATAACGGGAGTGATGGTAAAACTTGTCACGGTTTCATGGGTCGGCAAGGTGCCGAGAACCTCGACCAATTCGCGGGGCAATCCGATCTCTTCTTCTGCCTCGCGCAAAGCGGCGGCAACAGGCGAGGCGTCGTCAGGGTCCTGCTTACCCCCCGGAAACGCTATCTGGCCCGGATGGTGCTTTAGCCTGGCAGACCGCTTGGTCAGGATCACATCGACCCCACCCTCCCGTTCCTGCAGCGCGCATAGGACGCCCGCAGGCCGAAGCACCCTGCCTTCGGGCAAGCGCACATCGGGGTTCAGGTCGAAATCAGACGAATCGCCGCCGCGCAGCGCCAGGGCGCGGGCAACGGCGGCGATGGGGTCAGGCATTGTCACCTGGCGTCTCTTCTGCTTCGAAGCCAAGGGTCTTTGGGTCCAGTTCGTAATGGGCCCCACAGAATTGGCAGTCGGCGGTCACGATCCCCTCATCCGTTGTCATGTAGCGGATGTCCTTGGCAGAATAGATCGACAGGCTTTGCCGAACCTTGTCCGATGAACAAGAGCAGCCAAAGGTCACTGGCTGGGGATCAAAGACCCTTGGACGTTCCTCATGAAAGAGCCGAACCAGAAGGTCCGTTGGCTGAACCGAGGGGCCGATCATTTCGATCTGCTCAACCGTGTCGAGCAGGACATTGGCCCGGTTCCAGTTTTCGCCCTCGTCCTCATCAAGGATGTCCGTCGCCTCCAGAAGACCGCCTTCGCCCGACCCACCGTCCTTGGCGTAGGGCGAGGCTTTGGGCATGTGTTGCAGCATCATGCCGCCAGCGCGCCAGGATTCGTCCTCTTTGGGAAGGCGCGAACGGCCAAAGGCCAGCGAAAAGCGGGTTGGCAGCTGCTCGGACTGGGCAAAGTAGGTCTCGGCGCAGGCGGACAGCGATCCTCCGGCAATCGGTGTGATGCCCTGATAGGGGGTCGTGCCCTCGCCTTGGTCGATCAGCACGGCAAAGTAGCCTTTTCCGATCTGGCTAAAGGGTTCGGCGCTATGATCGAGCCGTTCGGCATCGAAACTGGCATAGGCACGAATGCGGGCGGGTTCGCCATCATCCGTCGGACCGTAGTAATCCGTTGCGATCAGTCGGGCCGGTCCGTCACCGCGGACTTGCAGCGACAGCTTCCAGCGCAGTTTGATCGTCTGGCCGATCAAAGCGGTCAAAAGCGCCATCTCGGCCACGAGGGCCTCGATAGACGGCGGATAGTCATGTTGTTCAAGGACACGATCCAACACCCCGTCGAGTCGCGCGACGCGACCCCGGATATCCGAGCGGTCGAGTTGGAACGGCAGGACGGTATCGTCCCAGGCAATACGGGCGCCGAGGGTCATGGGCTTTCCTTCAAAGATCGGAATTGGCATACCGCGTCCATATAGGTGCAGCAAGCAAGAGACCAATGGGGAAGCGGGTATGATCAAGCGACATGGCGAGGCGCCCGAGGCCGGGCGGCGCTACATCAGACGCCCCGGGGTTTATGCAATCCTGCCCCGCGGCCGGGATTTGCTGCTGACCTTTCAGGCCGAACCTTGGCCAGAAATCCAGCTTCCGGGCGGCGGGATCGACAAGGGCGAAAACCCCATTGCGGCCCTGCACCGCGAAGTGTTCGAAGAGACCGGTTGGCGCATCGCATCGCCCCGTCGTCTAGGGGCGTTCCGCCGGTTTACCTACATGCCTGAATATGACCTATGGGCCGAAAAACTATGCCATATCTACATCGCACATCCGGTCCGGCCACATGGACCGCCGACAGAGCCGGGGCATATGGCGCTATGGATGTCGTCGGCCGAGGCGGCAGAAACGCTGGCCAATAGCGGCGACCGGGAATTTGTTGCCCGCCTTCAGGGCAGTGGGCGTCCCTGAACCAGGTGGCCATAAAGGGTGGTCAGAACCGAGGTTCCGATCATCAAGGTCACCCAGGACACCGAAAGGTTGACGACCAGTCCGATCGCCGATTGTCCAAAGAACAGCTCGAGGATCGCGCCGACGACAAAATTCAGACCGACAAGGATGACTGACGCGCTCAGGATGTCACTGCTGGCTGGGATGGACAGGGTCCAAGCCTCGCGAATCGATATGGGTTGGTTGATGGCCGTCGCGGGCAGGACGAGTGCGACGCGCAGCCAGACAAAGGTAAAGAACAACCCCATCGCAAAACCCACGACAAGGCCGCCTAAAGCGGAATTGATCAGGCCCAGGGCAGACAGAACGATTCCGGCAATTGCCGCAACCGGCAACAGGATCAGGGTCATCAAAAGTGCCAGAACAACCGATCGCCCGATATAAGGGAGAACATGAGCACTGTTGAGCATCGGCATCAGACCTGGATACTCTTCCTTGAGGATAAAGCGGTGCCAGGCCACGGCGACCCAAGACAGGACAAACAGGCCGACCAACAGCGCAAAAAGGACAACCAGCGCGGCGGCGCCAGCGTCCTCGCTCGACTGGGGGGCCAATAGGATGCTCTGGGGTGAGGTGCCAGTAACATAAAGGGCGACGACGATCAGTGCTCCGCCGATCAGCAACGGTCCGATGGAAACCTTCAGCGCATTGCTGAAATTCCGAAACAAGAGGATGAAGCTGTGCCTGACGATCCGCCACCCCATGAAACCGCGCTCCTAATGTTTTCGAGCGTTGGGGTCGCATGAATACAGGGCGTTGGTCAACGTCGCTTGCTTGCCCCTTTTGTCGAAACGCTTTAACGCAAGCTGCCAGACCCCAGCCGGATCCCTTCAGAGTGAGATTGTCAACATGCCCGCCCAAAAGCACGCCCCCAAGAAAGTCGTCCTTGCCTATTCGGGCGGCCTCGATACCTCGATCATTCTGAAGTGGTTGCAGACCGAATACGGCTGTGAGGTCGTCACTTTTACGGCGGACCTTGGACAAGGCGAAGAATTGGAGCCAGCAAGGGCCAAGGCAGAGCTCTTGGGGATCAAGCCCGAGAATATCCACATCGAGGATGTCCGCGAAGAGTTTGTGCGCGATTTCGTCTTTCCGATGTTCCGGGCCAATGCGCTTTATGAGGGGCTCTACCTGCTTGGCACCTCCATCGCCCGGCCCCTGATCTCAAAGCGGCTGGTCGAGATTGCCGCGGAGTGCGGTGCCGATGCCGTCGCCCATGGTGCAACCGGCAAGGGCAACGACCAAGTGCGGTTCGAGCTAAGCGCCTATGCCCTGAACCCCGATATCAAAGTGATCGCCCCATGGCGTGAATGGGACCTGACCTCGCGGACCCGGCTTCTTGAGTTTGCAGAAGCCAACCAGATCCCGATTGCCAAGGACAAACGCGGCGAAGCGCCGTTTTCCGTCGACGCCAACCTGCTTCACACCTCGTCCGAAGGTAAGGTCCTTGAGAACCCCGGCGACGAAGCGCCCGACTATGTCTACCAGCGCACCGTCGATCCCGAGGCAGCACCCGATACACCCGAGATGGTCGAGATCACCTTTGAAAAGGGCGATGCTGTTGCGATCAACGGCGAGACGCTTAGCCCGGCCACCATCCTCACCCGCCTGAACGAACTGGGCGGCAAGCACGGCGTGGGACGCCTCGACCTCGTCGAAAACCGTTTCGTAGGGATGAAGTCGCGCGGTGTCTACGAAACACCCGGCGGCACAATTCTGCTGGAAGCGCATCGCGGGATCGAACAGATCACCCTCGACAGCGGCGCGGGCCACCTCAAGGATTCGATCATGCCCCGCTATGCCGAGCTGATCTATAACGGCTTTTGGTTCAGCCCCGAGCGCGAGATGCTGCAAGCCCTGATCGACAAGAGCCAGGAAAACGTGAGCGGGACGGTCCGCATCAAGCTTTACAAAGGCAGCGCCCGCACCGTCGCCCGCTGGTCCGACGCATCGCTGTATTCCGAAGCGCACGTGACGTTCGAAGAAGACGCCGGTGCCTATGACCAGACCGACGCCCAAGGCTTTATCCAGCTCAATGCCCTGCGGCTAAAGCTCTTGGCAGCACGCAAGCGCAGGCTGGGCTGAGGACACGTCCCGGAATGGGGGTTTAGCAACTGGAACAGAGCGATGCCTGACATCATCTTGCGCCCTGTGAAACGGGATGACCTAAGAACGCTATTCCAACTTAAGGTCAGACCCGAGCAGGCGGAGTTCGTCGCGCCCAATGAGATTACGCTTGCTCAGGCGCCATACGAAACAGCCGCAGAGGTATTTGTCCTTTGGCAAGGTGAGACCATTGTCGGGATGATCGCCACAATTGATATGGCCAAGCATGCCTATCGGACGGAAGGCGACGACGCGGAGTCGCTCTACATCTGGCGTCTGATGGTCGGGGCAGAGCATCAGGGCAAGGGCTACGGTCGTGCCGCCTTGGCCGCTATGCACGAACGGGCCAATGCGGGCGGGTTTCGACGACTTTCCCTTTCGGTGGTTCCAACAAACAGTGTTGCAATTGCACTTTACGAGAGAGTCGGATTTCAGAATTCCGGTCGGATCGTCGATGGAGAAGTGCTTCTCCTCAAGGATCTGGAGCCCATAGGCTAAAAGCAACAAGGGGGTCAGAATTGAATCTGACCCCCCGTAACTCGTTACTAATTAACCGCTCCAGCCACAAAGGCCAACACACGCGTGCCAGGCCGTCTGTGGGTGTTACACCCAGCACACCAGAAGTTCGTATGCCTTAATGTATTTGTTACGGAATTTTTTGTAGATCCGACACCAAAAACCTTCGAACCAACCCAAAAAACCCGGAAATTTTTGCTATTCTTGAAGAGATCTCAGTAAAACTGCCCATTTTTTAGGCAAATATGGATTAATACTAGTATGTTAGGTGCCGTAGAACGGCGTAACGAATCACCTAAAGCTTATCCCTCTCAAGCGCCAGGTAGTGGGGCAGCGCCTCCCTCAAAAGCTCAGCTGCCATTCCGACAAGCTGTGGCGGCGGCCCTTCAGCGCCTGCAAATCCGGTAGACCGGTGGACCGCCTCGTACCAATGCCGGGCCCAAACGCCGTCCTCTACTTTCGGCCCAGCCGGCCAGGACAGCATTGCCGGGCTGAAGGGTAGATCAATCCTGTCGCAAAGCTTTCGCAACATACCCTCCGGATCAGCACGTATATCGGCGCTGTCGACAACGACCCCACCGAACCGTCGATAAAGCGCCGATTGTTGGACGAACCCGATGTCATCCAGCACCACCGCATTGCGCTTGGCGCCATAGCTGGCAATAACGCGGGCCGGATGACGGATAAGGTGGATATTGATACACCCATCCGCCCAATCCAGCGGAAAATCCGGCAACATGTGGTGCGGCATATGTTTCATGTAGAAATGCGGTTTGCCGTCCGGGATCGGTCCGACGCACCGGGCTGCAACCTTGATCGGATCGACCTCATGTGCCGCGGTAATCTGGTCTGCCATAGGATGGTCGTATCCCGTCTTTGCCAGATAGGGCGCATAGAACGGCTCATCCCAGACCGCGAAATCCGGGCGGTTGCCAAAGGCGTACATCATGGCGGTGGACAGGTTGCGAGGGCCTGACCACATGGCAATCTTCATCTTTGTTCTCCGATGACCAAACGGCCGGGCCTCATGCCCCGACCAGCGCCTTGTAAAGATCCCGCAACCTTGCAGTGACCGGACCCATTTCACCTGTCCCGATCTGTCGGCCGTCAATCTGACTGACCGGGGTCTGGGCGCCGAATGTCCCTGTCAGAAAGGCCTCGTCCGCGCTGTAGGTATCAACGAGCGAATAGTTCCTCTCGAACACCGGAATGTCGTTGGCGCGGCAAAGGTCGATGACCTTTTGCCGGGTGATCCCGTTCATGCAGTAATCCCCGGTCGAGGTCCAAACCTCGCCTTTGCGAACGATGAAGAAGTTGCAGGCATTGGTGGTGTTCACAAAACCATGCACATCCAGCATCAACGCCTCATCCGCGCCCGCCTTTTCCGCAGCGATGCAGGCAAGAATGCAGTTCAGTTTGGAATGCGAGTTCAGCTTGGGATCCTGGGTCATCGGCAGCCCCCGTTGATGGGGCACTGTCGCCAGACGGATCGGACGTGGGATCGAGGGGCGCGAATGTTCCATGATGATCACGACCGTGGGGCCGGACCGGGATAGCGACGGATGTTGAAACGGCCTGACCTTGACCCCACGCGTCACCATCAGCCGGGCATGGGCGTCCGTGGTCATGCCGTTGGCGCTGGCCGTCTCGTCGATCGCGCGGGTCAGGGCGGCCCTGTCCATCCCGATGTCCAGATCGATGGCCAAGGCCGCCTCGAACAGACGGTCAAGGTGCTCATCAAGGAATGACCAGCGCCCATGGTAAAGACGAATCCCTTCCCACACCCCATCCCCAAGCATGAAGCCGCTGTCATAGACGCTGACGAGGGCCTCGGCCTTGGGTTTGAGGCTGCCATTGACCCAGATCAGGATGCTTTCGTTGCGGGCATCATCCGCCGCCTGATGCGTGGTGACATGATCGTCCATCAATGCTCTCCTCTTTGATTTTCAGGAACGCTAGGGGGTTGGGCAAATTGTTCCAAGGGGTAAAGAGCGCGTGATAGGGCGCGACAAGTCGTTGCCGGATTGGTCAGAGAGGCGCAGAATTTTGGGGAAAGGAGCCTGTGCCATGACCAGTGCTACAAATTCACTCAAGACCATCGTCCTTGTCGTCGCAATCGCAACGGGCTGGGTCGTGCAGGCCAAGACCGCGCATGCCGACTGCCAGCTTGCAAAAGCAAACGTCGAACAGACCGTTAGTTAAAGACCCTGACGAAAGGCCTGCACCTCCGACAGATCGGGGATCGCGTCCGCGGCACCGTGTCGGGTAACCATCAATGCGCCCGCCCGAATGGCCATGCCAATGGCCTGACCCATTGGCTGCCCCCGGTCCAGACCGGCCAGAACATAGCCGGTAAAGGTATCGCCCGCACCGGTCGTATCGACGGGATCAACCTTGATGGCAGCAAAGTCCTGTACGGTGCCCGTGCGATTATCATACCAGCGCGCCCCATCCGCCCCAAGCGTGACCACCACATCCTTGACCGGCAGGTCGCCCGCCGCCTGCCCCGTTGCCGCCTCAAGCTGTGCGGCCTCAACTGCATTCAGGATCAGGAAATCGGCCAAAGGCAGGATCTTGCGTGTCGCCTCTGCATCAAAGGGCGCCGCGGCATAGGCCACGTGCAGCCCCATATCGCGGGCAAGGGCTGCGGCCTCTGCCTGAAAGTTGGTTTCGTTCTGGGTCAGGAACCAGTCGCCTGTCTGAGCCTCTGACAAGGCGCTTTGGATGGCGTCCATCGGAATGGCCCGGTTGGCGCCGGGAAGGACAATGATCGTGTTTTCGCCACCGTCGGCCAGCGCGATGATGGCCTGACCTGTCGGTTCGCTCAGCTTTACGATCCAGCGGGTGTCGACGCCGTATTCCGTCAGTCGGTGGACGGTCCAGCCACCTTCCGGCCCAATCGCCCCAATATGTCCGACGCGGGCACCCGCCCGAGCGCAGGCGACGGACATATTGGCGCCCTTGCCACCCAGACCGGTGGTCAAACCGGTCGAGGCCAGCGTTTCGCCGGGGGCAAGGATATGGGGAACGGCGTAGACAAGGTCCGCGTTGATCGACCCGAGGTTCCAGATTGTCATCGCCGTCCCTCCTTACCCCAGATTGCAGGCGGCCATGACCGCCATGTTCATGATATCATTGGCTGTCGAGACCGACGAACAGATCTGGATCGGACGGTCGAGCCCGGTCAGGATTGGGCCGATCACGGTCGCCCCCGCCATTTCCTGCATCAGCTTTGTCGAAATCGACGCCGAGTGGCGGGCAGGCACGACAAGAACGTTGGCAGGACCGGTCAGCCGCGAGAATGGATAGTTTGCCATCACGGCCGGGTTCAGGGCCACGTCGACGGTCATCTCGCCCTCATACTCAAAATCGACCCCGCGCTTGTCCAGAACGGTTGCGGCCGCCTGCATCTTAGCCGCACGCTCGGACACAGGGTAGCCGAACGTAGAAAAGCTGAGGAAGGCAACCCGCGGCGTCAGGCCAAGGTGTCGGGCCACGCCGGCCCCGCGTTCGGCGATATCGGCAAGATCCTCTTCATCCGGCCATTCATGGACCAGCGTATCGGCGATCAGGACGATCTTGCCCTTGTGCATCACGACCGACACGCCAACTGCGCCATCATGAGGGCCTGCATCAAAGGCGTGGTTTATCAGTTCAAGGATATGGGCCGACTTGCGCGTCGCGCCCGTCACCATCCCATCCGCATGCCCATGAGCGAGCATAAGCGAGGCAAAGACATGCCTGTCCCGTGCCGCAAGGCGATGGATATCTTGGTGGTCAAACCCCTTGCGCTGATTGCGCTCATAGAGGAACGCCTTGTAGGTTTCGAGGTGCTCGGTATTGGCGGCGTTGACGACCTCCAGTTCTTGAATGGCGTCCTCCATCCCTTCGGCCTTCAGCTTTTCAGCCACATCCGCTTCACGGCCAACGACAAGAGCCTTGCCCATGCCTGCCCTTTGATACCCAACGGCGGCCCGCAGAACGCGGGTATCGTCGCCTTCGGCAAAGACGATGGTCGATTGGGCCGCGCGGGCGCGAGCGTTGATGCCGCGCAGGACAGCGGCGGTAGGGTCCATACGGATCTTCAGGCTTTGCTCGTAGGCGTCCATGTCGATGATCGGGCGGCGGGCGACGCCCGTTGCCATTCCGGCCTTGGCCACAAACGGTGGGACCCGGTGGATCAGACGCGGGTCAAAGGGGGTCGGGATAATGTAGTCCCTGCCAAAGGCCAGCTTGCGACCATAGGCAACCGCCACCTCATCGGGCACATCCTCGCGGGCGAGTTCGGCAAGCGCCTCGGCGCAAGCGATTTTCATCGCGTCATTGATGGCCCGGGCATGAATGTCCAACGCGCCCCGGAACAGATAGGGAAAGCCCAGAACGTTGTTCACCTGATTGGGGTAGTCGCTGCGACCGGTTGCGACGATGGCATCCTCGCGCACTGCGTGGGCCTCTTCGGGCGTGATCTCGGGATCGGGGTTCGCCATGGCAAAGATCACCGGATCGCGGGCCATCGAGGCGACCATACCCGCCGTCACCGCACCCTTGGCCGAAACGCCCAAGAACACATCCGCCCCATCCATCGCCTCTTCGAGGGTCCGAAGATCGGTGCGGGCGGCGTGGGCGGACTTCCACTGGTTCATCCCTTCGGTCCGGCCCTGGTAGATGACACCCTTGGTGTCGCACATGATGCAGTTGTCATGGCGCGCACCCATGAATTTGAGCAACTCGAGACAGGCGATCCCTGCCGCCCCTGCCCCGTTCAGAACGATGCGAACATCTTCGATCTTCTTTCCCGAAATATGCAGCGCATTGATCAACCCGGCCGCGCAGATAACAGCCGTACCGTGCTGGTCGTCGTGAAAGACGGGAATATCCATCTCTTCTTTCAACCGTTGCTCAATGATGAAACACTCGGGGGCCTTGATATCCTCAAGGTTCACACCGCCAAAGCTGGGGCCCATCAGACGGACGGCGTTGCAAAAGGCATCCGGGTCTTCGGTATCAAGCTCGATATCGATCGAGTTGATGTCGGCGAACCGCTTGAACAGAACCGACTTGCCTTCCATCACCGGTTTGGACGCGAGGGCGCCCAGGTTTCCAAGGCCAAGGACCGCCGTCCCGTTCGAAATGACAGCAACGAGGTTGCCCTTGTTGGTGTAGTCATACGCCGTTTCCGGGTTGGCCGCGATTTCCTCGCAGGGGATCGCGACGCCCGGCGAATAGGCCAGCGACAGGTCCCGTTGGGTCGACATCGGAACTGTGGCCTGAACTTCCCACTTTCCGGGGCTTGGCTCCATGTGAAAAGTCAGCGCATCCTCGCGGGTAAAGCGGGGCTTTGGCATTGGTATTCCTCCCTAAACGTCACCGACTGATACCGGTCTTATGATGTTGGGGGCAACGGGGGAGTTTTCGACTTCCGTCGCTAACAGGCTCTGGGTAGGGTCAGCCGGGCAAGACCGGGGGCCAGAATGACCGAAACCGTCACGCCAATGATGGCGCAATACCAGGAAATCAAGGCAGGCTATCCCGATGCCCTCCTGTTCTACAGGATGGGCGACTTCTACGAGATGTTCTTTGACGATGCCGTCGCAGCCTCGGCGGCCCTCGACATCGCTCTCACCAAGCGGGGCAAGCACTTGGGAGAGGACATCCCCATGTGCGGCGTGCCCGTGCACAGCGCAGAGGGGTATTTCCTGACCCTGATCCGCAAAGGGTTTCGGGTGGCAGTTTGCGAACAGCTTGAAGACCCGGCCGAGGCGAAAAAGCGCGGGTCCAAATCCGTTGTAAAGCGTGATGTCGTACGGCTGGTCACGCCCGGGACCTTGACCGAAGACACCCTGCTTGACGCTCGGCGACACAACTTTCTAGCGGCCTATGCCGAGGTCCGGGATACAGGCGCCCTGGCCTGGGTCGACATTTCAACCGGCGCGTTTTCGGTGATGGCCTGTCCCCGGGTGCGGCTGGGGCCTGAACTCGCCCGGCTGTCGCCACGTGAGGTTCTGGTATCCGAGGCGCTGGAACATGACCTTCAGCCCGTTATCGAAGATGCGGGTGCGGCCATCACAGCACTTGGCCGGTCCGCCTTTGACAGCACGCTAGGGGAAAAACGGCTGACCGGGCTGTTCGGCGTCGCCTCTCTTGACGCCTTTGGCGCCTTTGGCCGGGCGGAAGTCGCCGCAATGGCTGGTCTGACGGAATACCTGCACATCACGCAAAAAGGGAACATGCCGCTGCTAAGGCCGCCTGTCCAGGAAGGCGACAACCCGGCGATGCAGATCGACGCGGCGACGCGACGATCGTTAGAGCTCACGCATGCAATGGGTGGCGGACGGCAGGGCTCATTGCTCGCCACCATCGACAGAACGGTCACCGCAGGCGGTGCACGGCTGCTGGAGCAACGACTTGCATCACCTTCCTGCCAGGTCGACCAGATTGTCGAACGGCAGGCCTCCATCGCATTCCTGCTGGAACAGGGTCGATTGGCCAGCGACCTTCGGGACATTCTGCGCGGCACACATGATGTGGACCGGGCGCTGTCCCGGCTAGCCCTTGATCGGGGCGGCCCCCGCGATCTGGCAGCCATTCGGAACACCCTCGAGGTTGGCGAACAGGTGGCAACCATCATCGGACGGCTGAAGCTGCCACAAATCCTTGCCGCCGCAACGCGGGATCTGACCGGACATGACGATCTGACCGATCTTCTTGGCGCGGCACTGGTGGCAGAGCCGCCAATGCTTGCCCGTGACGGTGGCTTCATCGCGCCTGGCTACGACAGCGATCTGGATGAGGCGCAAAAACTGCGGGACGAAGGACGAAGCGTCATCGCAGGGCTTCAATCAGACTACGCCGCGCAAGCAGGGGTGCAAAGCCTCAAGATCAAACACAACAACGTTCTGGGATACTTCATCGAAACAACCGCAACGCACGCGGAAAAGATGATGGCCCCCCCTTTGAACGAAACCTTCATCCACCGCCAGACAACCGCCAACCAGGTCCGGTTCACGACCGTCGAACTCAATGCCCTTGAAACCAGGATATTGAACGCAGGCGGTCACGCGCTTGATATCGAAAAACGGCTCTACTCCAGCCTGAAACAGGCTGTTCTTGAAAAAGCCGCAGGGCTTTCCGCTCTCGCACGCGGCCTTGCCGAAATCGATCTTGCCACAGGCCTGGCAGAACTGGCGAAAAGCGAAAACTGGGTCCGACCATCCATCGACAAAAGCCGGGCGTTCGAGATCGAGAACGGACGGCACGCAGTTGTGGAAAGCGCGCTGCGCCGGTCCGGCACACCCTTCATCGGCAATGACTGCGACCTCAGCAGCAACGCAATCTGGTTGCTGACCGGCCCCAACATGGCGGGAAAATCCACCTTCCTGCGGCAGAACGCCCTAATCGCGGTGCTTGCCCAGATGGGCAGCTATGTGCCGGCGAAGTCGGCGCATATCGGCATCGTCAGCCAGATCTTCAGCAGGGTCGGCGCCTCAGATGACCTGGCCCGAGGGCGGTCCACCTTCATGGTCGAGATGGTCGAGACGGCAGCCATCCTGAACCAGGCCGACGACCGGGCACTCGTCATCCTTGACGAAATCGGCCGCGGCACAGCCACCTACGACGGGCTGTCCATCGCCTGGGCCACGCTGGAACACCTGCATGCCGTCAACAGGTGTCGGGCCATCTTTGCCACTCATTACCACGAAATGGCGGCACTGGCCGGAAAGCTTGACGGCGTTGAGAATGCGACCGTCAGCGTGAAGGAGTGGGAAGGGGACGTGATCTTCCTGCACGAGGTGCGGCAGGGCACCGCAGACCGATCCTACGGCGTACAGGTCGCTCGACTGGCCGGTCTGCCCGCCAGCGTGGTGGATCGGGCTCGGATCGTTCTGGACGCTCTGGAAAAAGGAGAACGAGAGGGCGGAGGCAAGCGGGCAACGCTGATTGACGACCTGCCCCTCTTCGCCGCCCAGTCTGCGCCCGCGCCAAGGCCCCAAAAGGCGTCAAAGGTGGAAGAGAGGTTGAAAGACCTTCTGCCTGACGACCTCACCCCGAAAGAGGCGCTGGCTCTGATCTACGAGCTAAGGGATCTGGTCACAACAGACTGATCCCTTCGCTCTGTCCGAAGTACTCCCGCCGGAGGCGTAAGGTGGGTCCTGATCCACCGCCCCGTCAGGATGCAGGGGTGGAGGACACACCAACCTGCGCCGGCCGCAAAAGGCGATCGTGCAGGAAAAAGCCTTCGGTCATCACCTGGATGATGTCACCTGCCTTCGTGCCGGGAACCGGGGCCTCGAACATCGCTTGATGGGTCTGCGGATCAAAGCGGTCGCCAACTTCGGGAACGATCGGCTCTACCCCGTGTTTCTTGAACACGGTGATCAGCTCTCGCATTGTAAGTTCAATCCCTTCGATCAGGGCGGCCTGAGCTTCTTTCTGTTCGTCCGTCACGGTCTGCAAAGCACGGCGCAGGTTGTCATAAACTGGCAAGAGATCGCGGGCGAGTTTCGATCCGCCATAGTTCTCGGCCTCGCGACGATCGCGGTCTGCGCGCTTGCGGGTGTTTTCCGCATCCGCGAGCGCGCGCATGAAACGATCCCGGAAATCGTCACGCTCTGCGCGCAGGGCCTCGATCTCGTCAAAGCCTTCTCCTGCCTGTTCCGCCTCGATGGCTTCAGCCTCAGCGGCCATTTCATCCAGTGTTTGCGGTTCGGTCTTCGGCTCGGACATATCTTCTCTTTCTCTTCAGGACCGGTCCGACAGAAGCCTGCCGACCAGTTGAGCTGTGTAATCAACGATGGGCACGATACGCCCGTAGTTCAAACGTGTGGGGCCGATCACGCCGACAGCCCCGATAATCTTCCGGTCGGCGTTCATATAGGGAGAAACGACCAAAGAGGAACCCGAAAGTGAGAAAAGCTTGTTCTCTGACCCGATGAAAATGCGCACGCCCTCGCCTGCTTCGGCCAGATCCAGAAACTGGGCGATATCGCGTTTACGCTCGAGGTCGTCGAACAACGATCTGATCCTGTCGAGGTCTACTTCGGTATCGTCACCCAGAAGATTGCCGCGCCCTCGAACAATCAACCTTTCGCCCTGTTCGCCCTGGTTGACCCAAGTAGCAAGTCCGCTTTCGACCAGTTCGGCAGCCAACAAATCGATCTCTTGCCGCCGCTTCCCGATCTCCGTTGCTATGACAGAAGAAAGTTCAGACAGGGTCCGACCCTCGGCTATCGAATTGAGAAAGTTTGCCGCCTCTCGCATGGACGAGGGAGTTTGGCCGGATGGTGGGGCAAATACGCGGTTCTCAACATGGCCATCGCCAAACACCAGGACGACAAGGGCCCGCTCTCGGTCAAGGGACACAAAGTCGATGTGTTTGATCGGGGCTTCGTGCTTTGGGGTCAGGACGAGGCTGGCCCCTTTGGTAACACCTGACAGGGCAGAGCCGATCCGATCCAGAAATCCACCGACATCGCCATTGTCCCGGGCCGCGGATTCATCAAGACGTGCCCGGTCTACGCCATTCAGGTCACCAACTTCGAGAAGTCCATCGACGAACATGCGCAACCCTAACTGAGTCGGGACACGTCCTGCACTGACATGTGGACTTCCCAAAAGGCCCAGGTATTCGAGGTCCTGCATGACATTGCGGATAGTCGCGGCGCTGACCTGTTCTGACATTGTCCGCGTAAGACTTCGCGAACCAACGGGTATTCCACTTTCAAGATAGCCTTCGACGACGCGGCGAAACACTTCGCGCGACCGGTCGTTCATCTCTTCTATCCGTGGCGTCTTGTCCGACATCATCCTGTCCGGCCCGTTTCAACAAGGGCGAGCCAATTAAAGCCTCGAGGTCGCCGGCGTCAATCGGTGCTTGCGTCAAACGGGGTTGGAATCACGATGCCGTGCGCGTATCTCGGCGTCAGTTGGAAAAAAGGGAAATGTCATGCGTCCATCGGGCCGTCAAATCAACGAAATGCGCGCTGTTTCGATCGAGACAGGGGTAAACCGTCATGCAGAAGGATCTTGCCTGATCAAGATGGGGGAAACGCATGTTCTTTGCACGGCAACCATCGACGAGAAAGTCCCGTCTTTCATGAAGAATTCAGGGCTTGGCTGGGTCACGGCCGAGTATGGTATGCTGCCCCGCGCGACGAATACCCGCATGCGCCGCGAGGCGAAGAACGGACAGTCGGGACGGACACAAGAGATCCAGCGACTGATCGGCCGATCATTGCGGGCCGGTGTGGACCGGGTCGCGCTCGGAGAGCGTCAGATCGTGGTGGACTGCGATGTTATCCAGGCAGACGGCGGCACCCGGTGTGCGTCGATCACCGGAGGCTGGGTCGCCTTGAAACTGGCGATAAAGAAGTTGATGGCTGCCCGTCTGATCACATCTGATCCGCTCATAGCACCGGTTTCAGCGATCAGCTGCGGCATCTATGCTGGTCAAACCTTGCTGGACCTGGATTACCCGGAGGACAGCGAAGCAGGCGTGGACGGCAATTTCGTCATGACCGACGGCCGCCTGATCGAAGTTCAGATGTCGGCCGAGGGCGCGACATTCACCCGCGAACAGATGGACGCCCTGCTTGACCTCGCCCTTGAGGGTAACGCAGCGCTTGCCGCAATGCAGATGGCCGCGGTTGCCTGACATGACCCGGCGGTTTGACGGATCTGCCCTTGTCGTTGCGACCCATAACGCTGGCAAGCTGGAGGAGATCTCAGCTTTGCTTGCGCCCTATGGTGTCAACCTAAGCTCGAACGCCGATCACGGCTTGCCAGAGCCTGAGGAAACCGAAGAGACTTTTGTCGGAAACGCCCGGATCAAGGCACATGCCGCTGCAAAGGCCACCGGCCTTCCTGCCCTTGCAGATGACTCCGGCATCGAGATTGACGGCTTGGGCGGTCGTCCCGGTGTTCACACGGCCGATTGGGCGGAAACGCCACAGGGTCGTGACTTTGTAATGGCAATGGAGCGAACCTGGGCCGAGCTGGAGGCTGTCGCCGCCCCGGAACCGAGGACGGCGCGGTTTTGCTGTACCCTCGTCTTGGCATGGCCCGATGGGCACGACGAAGTTTTCGAAGGTCGCATGCCGGGGCAAATAGTCTGGCCCATGCGGGGCGATCAGGGGCATGGCTACGATCCGATCTTTCAACCAGATGGCCAGTCGTTGACGTTTGGCGAAATGGATCGCTGGGAAAAGAACCAGATCAGCCACCGCGCGGACGCCTTCGCTAAGCTTATGAAGGGCTGTTTTGCCTGACCTCGCTCAGGACGATTGGCGGGCGGGCGGCTTTGGCCTGTATATCCATTGGCCATTCTGCCAGTCGAAATGCCCCTACTGCGACTTCAACAGCCATGTGGTCGCCAGCATCGATCAACCACGCTGGGCCCGCGCCTATCTAAGCGAGATTGCTCGGGTCGGTGCTGAGACCGAAGGTCGCGTCCTAAACTCTGTCTTTTTTGGAGGCGGGACCCCTAGCCTGATGGACGCAGAGACGGTGAACGCCATCCTGGATGCGGTCCGCGCGACGTGGCCCGTCGCGAACACCGTCGAAGTCACGCTGGAAGCCAATCCCACGAGCATCGAAGCTGGTCGGTTCGCCGCCTATGCGGATGCCGGGGTCAACCGGGTCTCCATGGGGGCGCAGGCTTTGAACGATGCGGACCTCAAGGCGCTGGGCCGACTGCACTCCGTCAAAGAAGCGATGGAGGCTTTTGATATTGCACGCCGCCTGTTTGGCAGGGTCAGTTTTGACCTGATCTACGCCCGTCAGGACCAAACGGTAGCTGCATGGGAGGCGGAACTGAAACAGGCCCTTACCCTCGCCGTCGACCACCTTTCCCTTTACCAATTGACCATCGAAGAGGGCACGGCCTTTGGCGACAGGTTTGCTGCCGGCCGCCTAAGGGGGCTGCCGGATGAAGATCGTGCCGCTGATATGTGGGAGGTGACGCAAGCAGTCACTGCGGATGCTGGGTTTGGAGCCTATGAAGTGTCCAACCATGCCCGGCCCGGCGCAGAGAGCCTGCACAATCTGATCTATTGGAAAGGCGGAGACTACGCCGGCATCGGTCCTGGCGCACATGGCCGGATGACCCTTGGAGGTATCCGACTCGCGACGGAGGCCCCCAAAGCGCCAACCGACTGGCTGTTACAGGTAGAGCGATCCGGCACAGGCGAATGCGTCCGGGAGGCGCTCTCCCCCGAAGACAGGCTCGCCGAATTTCTTATGATGGGACTGCGTTTGACAGAAGGCATTTCAACAGAACGGCTTGCCGTCCTCGCAGCCCATTCGAACCATGATTTATATAACAATATCAGAATCTTAGAGGATATCGGTATGCTCTTCTCGGGCGATGGCGCCCTTCGCGTCACAGCGGAGGGGCGGCCCATTCTCAACGCTATTCTACGCAAGCTGCTTGGGGCCTGAAAGCTTAGCCCCCGGAAAGGGCACGAAGCAGGTCGTCGAGCTGACCCAGATTTCGATAGCGCAAGGTTAGGGTCCCCCCCTCTTGTCCATCGGGATGGTCGATACTGACGGGCATGCCAAGCGTAGCGCCCAATTCCTTTTCGATCTGAATGGTATCTGCGTCCTTGGCACCCATGGCGCGGGTGGACCGGGCAGGACGGGCTGGCGCACCGTCGGTCTTGGCAAGCTTTTCGGCGTCACGGACGGACAGTTTTCCCTGAATGATGCGATTGGCAAACTCTGACGCTTTTGGATGACCGATAAGTGCGCGGGCGTGGCCAGCGGTCAGTGCGCCGCTGATCACATGGGCCTGTACGTCTTCAGGGAGAGAGAGCAAACGCATGAGGTTGGCAATGTGGCTTCGGCTCTTGCCAAGAGCCGCACCAAGCTGCTCTTGAGTATGGCCGAAACGGTCCATGAGTTGTCGATAGCCTGCCGCCTCATCAATCGCGTTCAAGTCGGCGCGTTGAATGTTCTCGATTATCGCGACTTCCAGAACCTCGGTATCGGTATAATCCCTTAGAATTACGGGGATTTCGTGCAGGGAGGCCATCTGAGCAGCTCTCCAACGACGCTCGCCGGCGACGATTTCGTAGCCGCCAGGATTCTCGGGGTCCTGGCGAATGATGAGGGGCTGGATGATCCCCTTTTCGCGAATTGACGCGGCCAGTTCATCCAGGGCCTCCTGACCAAAGCTGCGACGCGGCTGGTTCGGATTGGGTCGCAAAGCCTCGACCGGCACCCGCAAGTCTGGGCGACGGCTGCGACCCTCAGTCTGGGGTTCCTGGTTCACGTCGGCCATAAGAGCGGACAATCCGCGGCCAAGACCTCGGGTACGGTTATTTTTGTCAGCCATTGTCTATCCCTTCCCGGATCAACGTTCGCGAGCAATCAATTCCGCGGCAAGGGCGCGGTAGGCCAAGCTGCCGGTGGACCCAGTATCATAGTCCAGGACAGGCATGGCAAACGAGGGCGCCTCACTAAGTCGGACATTCCGGGGAATGACCGTTGCAAAGACAAGGTCTCCAAGGTTCTGACGCGCATCCGCCTCAACCTGTTGGGACAGGTTATTGCGACGGTCATACATCGTCAGGACGACCCCTTCGATCCGAAGCTTGGGGTTCGCCGCCTGTCGGACCTCTCGGAGCGTGAGCATGAACTGGGACAGACCCTCAAGAGCAAAAAACTCGGTTTGCAGCGGTACAATAACGGATTGTGACGCAACCATCGCGTTAACCGTCAAGATGTTGAGGGATGGAGGGCAATCGATCAATACATAGTCAATATTGAGCGCCTCCATCGCGGGGGCACGAAGGGCATCATGAAGCAAGTAGCTGCGCTTTTCGTTCGCGATAAGCTCAATATCGGCAGAGCTCAGGTCGGTGGTCGCCGGAACAATCAGAAGGTTGACGACGTCCGTTTCCTGGACCGCCTCCTGAGGTGTCGCGTCTCCTAGCACGAAATCGTAGGTCGTGACCTTGCGGCTTTCTGGCCCTATCCCAAGACCGGTCGACGCATTTCCCTGAGGGTCCAGATCCACAAGCAGAACGCGTCGATCCGCTTCGGCCAGTGCCGCACCAAGGTTGATGGCTGTTGTCGTCTTCCCAACGCCACCTTTCTGGTTTGCTACGGCGATGATCCGTGGACCGCGGGTATTCAACAGGTCAGACATGAGCGATCCTTGTGAGGGCTAGAATCCGGGCGCCAGATTCGGTCTGACTGTCATGGGATAGCAGCTCAAAGGTCCAATCCGCACGGGCCAATTGGACCTCGTCAGCTGCTGTGCGGCCTTTTTGCAAGAGCGCTATGCCTTCAGGAGCGAGGTGCCTTTGGACCAAGCCAATAAGGGCCGGCAAAGGCGCGAGTGCGCGCGCTGAAACCACATCCGCCGACAACGGGGGCACGGCCTCGATCCGGGATGACAGCACCGATACTGCAAGTCCAAGCTCACGAACGCAGGTCCGCAGAAAGGCCGATTTGCGCTGATCACTTTCGATCAGGGTTATGGACTTGTCAGTGTCGGCAGCCAGGATCGCAATGACAATACCGGGGAAACCTCCGCCACTGCCCAAGTCTACCCAGCTTTGCCAACCAGCGGGCGCCAAAGGAAAAAGCTGCGCTGAATCAAGGATATGACGGCTCCAAAGGTCCGGGATAGTGGCTGGCCCGACAAGATTAATCTTTGGGGTCCACTTACGTACCAGCCCCTCGAATACCGTGAGTCTATTGGCCGTTTCACGTGAAACATCCAGACCCGGCAATAGCGTCTCCAGATCACTTTTCACGCCGGTCGTGCCACTTGTTTTCGTTTCAACCGGGCTGAAATCAAAAGAAGCGCCGAAGGCGTCATGCCGTCGATACGCGCCGCATGGCCCAAAGTCGCCGGCCTTGTACGATTGAGTTTCAACTGAAGCTCTGTCGAAAGACCCGGGATACCCGAGTAAACGAAATCCGAAGGGATGACGTCCGCCTCGTCCTTCCGGAGCGAAGCGATGTCACGGTTCTGCCGCTCAACATAAGTCGCATAAAGTGCGTCACGTTTCAGCTGTTCCCTAATATCGGTTGAAATATCAGCAAGTTCCGGCGCCAAGCTGGCGATCTGATCAAAAGTTGAATCGCTTAGACTAAGCGCCTCAAGCCCTGTCCTGCGTTCCTTGTCAGGGTTGATGTTGATGCCCTGCCCCGCCAATTCGCGGGCAGAAAAGCTGTATCTCCCTAATCGCAACCTAGCCAACTCCAACGCTTCGGCCTTGGTTGAGAACAGCTCCCAACGGGTGTCATGCACTAATCCCAAATCGCGGCCAAGCGACGTCAATCTCTGGTCCGCATTGTCTGCCCTAAGCGACAACCGAAACTCAGCCCGAGAGGTGAACATGCGATATGGTTCACTGACACCTTTGGTAACAAGGTCATCAATCATGACGCCGATGTAGGATGTCGTCCTGCTGAAATGGACCGGCTCAAGTTCTTGCGATAGCCGGGCGGCATTCAAACCTGCGACCAGCCCCTGCGCTGCAGCCTCTTCATAGCCGGTGGTTCCATTGATCTGGCCCGCCAAGAACAATCCAGGCACATCTCGAAGGGCAAGGGCCGGCGTCAGAGCACGAGGATCAACAAAATCATACTCAATCGCATATCCAGGCTGGAGGATGATTGCATTCTCGAGGCCGCTGATAGACCTGACATAATCCTCCTGGACATCCCTGGGGAGCGACGTCGAAATACCATTTGGGTAGATGGTGTGATCATTCAGTCCTTCAGGCTCGAGAAAGACCTGGTGAGACATCTTGTCCGCAAAGCGGACAACCTTATCCTCGATCGAAGGACAGTAACGAGGGCCAACGCCCTCAATATGCCCACCATACATTGCGGAGCGACCTAGGTTTTGTCGAATGATTTCATGGGTTTTATCGTTGGTATGAGTAATCCCGCAACTAATCTGGCGTGCCATCGGTGTGGTTGATCGAAACGAAAACAGTGTTGGATCATCATCACCCGGTTGCATCTCGAGACCCGACCAATCAATAGACCGGCCATCGAGCCGAGGCGGAGTGCCCGTCTTTAGGCGGCTGAGCGGAAGACCAAATCCATCGAGCCGCTCGGCCATCCGCACAGACGGACGTTCGCCCATTCTTCCACCAGGATGGGAGGCATCGCCAATATGAATAACGCCGCGCAGAAACGTCCCAGTAGTCAGCACAACGGCCTTACTATGCAATTTGGATCCGTCGGCCATAACGATGCCACAAACCCGACCATCCACAATATTAAGATCTACCGCTTCACCCAGAACGATCTCCAATCCGGGGCAGTTGTAAATTTCCTTCTGCATCGCATGGCGGTAGCGGGCCCTGTCGGCTTGGGCCCGTGGGCCCTGAACGGCCGGCCCCTTCTTCCGATTAAGTAGACGGAACTGGATTCCTGCATAATCGGCGACCCGGCCCATAACACCGTCCAGCGCATCAATTTCGCGCACCAGGTGGCCCTTTCCCAGTCCCCCAATCGCAGGATTGCAAGACATCGCACCGATACCCTTTTGGTCCAACGTCACAAGGGCGACGCGAACACCCGTTCGTGCTGCCGCATGCGCCGCCTCGCAGCCCGCGTGGCCGCCCCCAATAACGATGACATCTTGCTCGCGATGTTTCACGTGAAACGGTCCTCACTTACCGATGCAAAAGCTGGAGAAAATTTCTCCCAGAATATCCTCGACATCCACCCTGCCTACAAGTGAGTCAACAGATCGAATAGCTGAGCGCAAGTTCTCTGCCAAAACGTCTGCTTGTTCAACAGCATTGGGCATCATTCTTATCGCCGCGTCGATATCCCTGATCGCACCAAGCATCGCCATCCGATGCCTTTCGCGCATCGCCACTCCGACGCGGGCTGTTCTTTCCCGGAGTGTGGTTGAAATGCGCGACACAAGACCGTCGACACCCTGCCCTGTCAGTCCAGAGATACCCACTCCATCGGAAGCTCCAATATCGACTTTTGACTGCACCACGATATCACCCTCCTTTTCCTCTAGAGTTGGGTGACCTCCGGGATCGATCATGTGTATCCGCAAATCCGCGGCAAGTGACCGCGCTGTGCCTCTCTCAATTCCAATCTGCTCAACTTGATCATCCGCTTGTCGAAGACCCGCGGTATCCAGAACAGTGACTGGCAAACCATCCAGAACCATTCTCACTTCAATGATATCGCGGGTTGTCCCAGCAAACTCTGACGTTATCGCCGCATCGCGCCCCGCCAACCGATTGAGCAATGTCGACTTCCCGACATTTGGTGGACCGACGATCGCAACCTCAAAACCCTCGCGAATTCGCTCGGCAATTCGGACTCCCTCTGCCTCCTGTGCCATCTCGACACGAACTGCCGTCAGAAGGGCCGATACTTCGGGGCTGACATCAACAGGTACGTCTTCATCCGCAAAATCTATCGTTGCCTCGATAAGGGCCGCAGACCGGATCAACGCCGCCCGCCAACGTTCTGCCAAATCTCCAAGGGCGCCAGAAAAGACACGGACAGCCTGCTGCCTCTGGGCCTCGGTCTCCGCATCAATAAGATCGGCCAAGCCTTCAACCTGCGCCAAGTCCAGACAACCATTCTCGAGCGCACGCCTGGTGAACTCTCCCGCCTCTGCTTGTCGTAAGCCGGGGATTTCGCCCAGAAACCGCAGCACGACTGCGACAATCGCTGTACTTCCATGCAAGTGAAGCTCTGCGACCTGTTCCCCGGTAAAGCTTCGCCCCTTTTCAAAGGTCAGGATCAGGGCATTGTCGATAAGTGAACCGTCTGGGCCCCTAACGGGCCGAAGGCTGCGTCCATGATCAGGGAGCGCCCCGGTCATTCTTTCAACCGCAAGCCTTGCATCAGGACCCGAGACCCGTACAACAGCAACGCCAGCCCTGCCCTGGGCCGTCGCTAGGGCAAAGATCGTATCCATCACACTAAACCTTTGTTATAAAATGATAACTCAGGTGTTCATGGAGTCGAAGAAGTCAGAATTGGTCTTGGTCTGCTTCAACTTGGAAATCAGGAACTCAATCGCGTCCGTCGTGCCCATCGGGTTCAGAATGCGGCGCAAAACGTAGGTCTTGGCCAGATCAGACTTATCAACCAAGAGCTCTTCTTTCCGTGTTCCAGACTTGAGGATATCCATTGCCGGAAAGACACGCTTGTCCGCGACCTTTCGGTCGAGAACGATCTCGGAGTTACCGGTGCCTTTGAATTCTTCAAAGATCACCTCATCCATCCGGCTGCCAGTATCGATCAGGGCGGTCGCGATGATGGTCAACGACCCACCCTCTTCGATGTTCCGGGCTGCACCAAAGAACCGCTTGGGCCGTTGCAGGGCGTTCGCATCCACACCACCGGTCAAAACTTTGCCGGACGATGGTACAACCGTGTTGAATGCCCTGCCAAGACGGGTGATCGAATCCAGCAGGATCACAACATCACGCTTGTGTTCCACCAGACGCTTGGCCTTTTCGATGACCATCTCGGACACCGCAACGTGACGTGTTGCAGGTTCGTCGAAGGTTGAGGATACAACCTCACCCTTCACCGATCTCTGCATGTCGGTAACTTCCTCTGGCCGCTCGTCGATCAACAGAACGATAAGGTAGCACTCCGGGTGGTTCTTCTCGATAGAGTTGGCGATGTTCTGCAAAAGAACTGTTTTACCCGTCCGTGGCGGGGCGACGATCAAGGACCGTTGCCCTTTGCCGATAGGCGACACCAGGTCAATAATCCGCGCTGACCGGTCCTTCACGGTCGGATCAGCCACTTCCATAATCAAACGCTCATCCGGGTAAAGCGGGGTCAGGTTGTCGAACGCCACCTTATGCTTGGCCTTTTCGGGATCCTCAAAATTGATCGATTCCACAGTGACCAGAGCAAAATAACGTTCGTTGTCGTTTGGCTCCTTGATGACACCCTGAACCGTGTCACCCGTCCGCATAGAGTGTTGCCGGATCATCTCGGGGCTGACGTAGATATCATCCGGGCCGGGCAGATAGTTTGCCTCTGGCGACCGAAGAAAACCAAAGCCGTCCTGCAGAACTTCAAGAACGCCGTCCCCACCAATGACCCATTCCTCATCAGCCCGTTCCCGCAGGATGGCGAACATCATGTCGCCTTTGCGCATAGTAGAGGCATTTTCGATCTCAAGCTCTTCGGCAAGGGACAGAAGATCCTTGGGGCTTTGCGCCTTCAGGTCAGCAAGGTTCAGACGGTCTTGGGACATAGTGTCATCCTAATACGACCTCAAAAAAGGGCCGATCACACAGGTATGTAGCATTGAAAGTGCATTGCCCCGGACGGGGCTGCAAAAACGCACTTACGCGACCGGTCGCCGCGAGTCAATCTCTAGGCTGTCAAAACGGCCGAACCACGACAGCTGTGACTATAATAAGCATCAGTACCGTTGGTACTTCGTTCGCCAGCCTGTAGGACCGTCCGGTCCTCGTGTTGGTCCCTGCGACAAACTCTTTGCGCCGTGCGCCCAGCCAGCCGTGCATACCTGTCATTGCGATAATAGAGGCCAGTTTGATCCATGACCAGGCAGCGCCCCAGTCAAAAGCACCAAGACCAATCAGGATCAACCCGAACACCCAGCTTGCGATCATTGCTGGCGTCATGATGAGGCGAAGCAGCTTCGCCTCCATCACCTGAAACGTCTGATCAAGCTCTGAACCAGGCTTTGCCCGTTCCGCGTGATAGACAAATAGCCGAGGTAGATAGAACATCGCCGCCATCCAACTGATCACCGACACGATGTGAAGCATCTTGATCCAAGGATAGGCTGATACCAGAAGATCGGTCATTGAACGTCCTTTCACTCACGGCCTTCTTCCTTAAATGAAAGATAAGAAAAGAAAAGATGATGTTGATTAAAGGGCGGTGGATAAGACGGGCTGAATGATTCATCCGCAACCTTGTCCACAGTCAAAAGGTGTACTGTTAACCACCACTCTCGAGGAGGAGAGGTTTTAATATATTGATAAGATTATATAAAAGAGTTAACATAACATGAATTTTCCAACATTGCCTCACTTGACTCTTATGGATACAGAGAGTCATCCACAGGCAGCTGTTATCCTTACCCACCGTGGATGAATGACCTGTACACCGGTCGTTTGTACAAAGTTCTCCCCTCGAATTGCACTTCCCAACGCAGCGCGTAAGTTGACCCCAGCCCATCAACACAGTTGCCCTCAGGAAACCCCCCAGGTTTGTCCACATGACCACTCCGATCATTCTCGCCTCTGGCTCTGAGATCCGCGCGACCCTCATGCGCAACGCAGGCGTTCCGTTCGAGGTCATGGTAGCGCGTATTGATGAAGAGGCGATCAAGTCCGCACTTCTGGCCGAGGCCGCAAATCCACGAGATGTCGCCGACACCCTGGCCGAGTTGAAGGCCCGCAAAATATCCGCCCGGACACCAGGGGCACTTGTGATCGGCTGCGATCAGGTCCTTGAGGTCGGTGGGGCACTTCTTTCGAAACCGACAAACCGGACCGAAGCACTGGCCCAGCTGAAAAGCCTTCAGGGCAAGACGCATCGTCTGTTATCAGCCGTTGTGATCTACCAAAATGACGAACCCCTTTGGCGGCATGTCGGTACTGTGCGGCTAACCATGCACGAGAACTCTGAAACCTGGTTGTCTGCCTACGTTGACCGCAACTGGCCAAGTATCCAGAGTGCAGTCGGTTCCTATAAGCTCGAGGAAGAGGGCGTTCGTTTGTTTTCCCGGATCGAGGGTGATTATTTCACTGTCCTTGGCCTACCATTGCTAGAACTTCTGTCATATCTCAGCCAGCGGGGGGTACTGCCGACATGACGCAACATCGCATTCCTCTAGCGGGTGTCATCGGCAACCCCATCGCGCACTCCCGCTCCCCCCGCCTGCACAAGCATTGGCTTAAGACCTATGGCATCATAGGGGACTATGTTCCGCTTCATGTAACAGACGAGGACCTGCCCCAGGTGATCGCGACCCTTCCCAAGATGGGGTTCGTAGGCGTCAACGTCACCATTCCGCACAAGGTTGCTGTCCTTCAATACGCCGATCAGATCAGCGATCGCGCAACCCTCATCGGGGCAGCAAACACCTTGATCTTCAGGGCAGATGGCAAAGTTCATGCAGATAACACTGACGGATACGGATTTCTTGCCAATCTTCGCCAGGGCGCCCCTGATTGGGACCCCTCGGCAGGGCCGGCTGCGGTTTTGGGCGCTGGTGGGGCTGCGCGGGCGATAATCGCGGCCTTGATCGAGGCGGGGACAAAGGAAATTATGCTATCGAACAGGACGAGGCCCAAGGCCGAAACCCTCAAGGCTGATTTCGGGTCCCGGGTGACGGTCGTGGACTGGGTCCAAGCCGGAAACATGATCGAAGCCTCCGCGACCGTCGTCAACACAACGTCGCTCGGTATGGTTGGGGCGGCAGAGTTTCGTGTTCCCCTCGACGGATTGCGCCGCGGGATGGTGGTTACAGACCTCGTTTACACCCCATTGCGGACCCGTCTTTTGCAGGCCGCCGAAGAGGCTGGATGTACCACTGTCGACGGCCTTGGGATGCTGCTTCATCAGGGCGTGCCGGGCTTTGAACGTTGGTTCAGTCAGCGGCCAGAGGTCGATGAAGCAACCCGGGCAGCCGTTCTGGGATGACCTTTCGCCTAGGCCTGACCGGCTCAATCGGAATGGGCAAGTCGACGACAGCAGCGATGTTTGCTGAAGAAGGCGTCCCAGTCTGGGATGCCGACGCCGCTGTTCATCGCCTTTATGCAACTGGTGGCGCGGCTGCCAAGCTTCTGGCAAAGGTCATGCCGGATGTCATCAAAGATGGGGCCGTTTCGCGTGACCTGATCAAAGCCGCCATTGCCCGTGACCCCTCGGTTCTGTCGAAGATCGAAGGCTACGTGCATCCATTGGTGGCCGCCGATCGGACCTCGTTTGCTGACCGCTCCGAAGAACCGATTATCCTCTTTGATATTCCGCTTCTCTTTGAGACGGGTGCTGACGTCGGAATGGATGCCGTCGTGGTGGTTTCTGCACCACCCGCCGTTCAGAAGGAACGGGTCCTTGCCCGTCCTGGCATGACCGAAGCGCAATTTGAAATGATCCTCGCCCGCCAGATGCGAGATTCTGAAAAGCGGGCAAGGGCAGACTATGTGATCGAGACCGTCTCACTGGACGCTACGCGGGCTGCTGTGCGAGATGTCTTAACGAAGCTCAAAGGAAAACTGACTGATGCGTGAAATCGTCCTGGACACTGAAACCACCGGATTCGAGCCCGAGGATGGCGACCGTATCGTCGAGATCGGCGCTGTTGAGCTCTTGAACCACGTTCCGACGGGTCGGACTTATCACCAATACATCAATCCCCAACGTTCCATGCCGAAAGAAGCGTTCGAGGTGCACGGTCTTGGCGATGATTTCCTGCGCGACAAACCGCTTTTTGTCGATATTGCACAGGCTTTTGTTGATTTCATCGGCGATGCGACCCTTGTCATCCATAACGCCGCCTTTGACATGAAGTTTTTGAATGCTGAACTTGGCTGGGTGAAACGGCCGCTTTTGCCGATGGACCGCGCCCTCGATACCCTCGCTATCGCGCGCAGACGGTTTCCAGGTTCTCCCGCGTCGCTTGATGCCCTGTGCCGCCGATTTGGAATAGACAACTCCAACCGGACCCTTCACGGCGCGCTTCTGGATAGCGAGATTCTGGCAGAGGTATATCTGGAGCTTATCGGTGGTCGACAGCCCGATTTTGCCTTGGCAACCGATCCGACTGATCAAAGCAGGGGTGAAACGGGATCGACTTGGCGCGCAAGACCAAGGCCAACACCCTTATGTTCGCGTCTGACAGAGAGCGAAGCCGCCGCCCATGCGGCCTTTGTAGCTGAATTGGGCGACGACGCTTTCTGGAAAAAAGCTTAGGCGCTGGGCGCTACTTCGCTGGCCTGCTGGGCTTGAACCCGGCGGGCAAGCTCATTGCGGTAAAGCGTGAGGAAATCGATCGTCTCAAGATTGATCGGCACAAAACCACCATCCCGTGTGACGTCGCTGACAATGCGGCGCAAGAAGGGGAAGGTGATGCGTGGGCATTCGATCAAAAGGTAGGGGTGCATCTGCTCTTCCGGGACACCTTCGATCTGGAAGACACCCGCATACTCAATCTCGAACAGAAAGATCGTCTCGCCTGACCCTTTGGCCTTTGATGTGATCTTGAGCTTGGTAATCACTTCGTACTGGTTTTCGGCGCCCCGCTTGCGGGCATCAAGGTTCACCTGAACCTGCACTTCCGGTTGAAGATCGCCCTGAAGCCCTTTTTGGGCCAGAACGTTTTCAAATGACATGTCGCGGATGTATTGGGCAATGACCCGCTGGGTGACTTTGGGGGTCTCAGCAGGTGCGGCAGCAGCGGCGCCGTTGTTTTCGTTTGTATCGGCCATCAAGGTGCTCCGTTGAAATTTTTGTCCGTCATCCTCTAGCAGGAGGATGGCTCCGCCTCAATGGTAACGCCGCCTAGTGTTTCGTCCAACCGGACGGGGGATGCGTTGGGGGTTTGGGTGACGACAAATCCTCAAATTCGCCATCGATCACCTGGTCACGGGGCGCGCGGCGTTGATTTGGGTGCGCACCTGGACCGGGTGGTTGTTGTCCCATCGTAAAGGTCCGAACTTTCATCCTGGCGCGTGCCTGCCTCATAACCCAAAGACGAACGGATGGGACGAGAAAGGCAAATCCGACGGCGTCGGTAAAGAACCCAGGCGTCAACAACAGGGCGCCCGACACCAAAATCATGGCACCATGGGCCAATGCCTCGGACGGATCGGACAGATCGCTAAACGACCTTTGCAAATCGGACAAGGCCCGCGAGCCTTGGCTTCGGACCAAGGCGGTTCCGGCTACCGCAGTCAGCACGACGATAAGAAGCGTTGGCCAAAGGCCGATAAGACCGCCAACCTGGATGAACAGGGCGATTTCAATCAGCGGAACCGCAAGAAAAGCGAAAAGCAGCCACATTTGTGACCTCCATCATAGTTAGTTGGCGTGCGGTGGACTTGAACACACCCCTGCCCTACATAGGTTTGAGTTGGCGGTTTGCTAAGACCGCTCCAAAGAGGCAAGCATGAATTCTCCAATTATCCAGCTGCTCGTTCTTGCGGGTATCGCCGTTTTTCTCATCCTGCGTTTGCGCAACGTGCTTGGCACGCGCGAAGGTTTTGAAAAGCCGCCCACAACGATAGGTGCAGAGACCAAGCGCCGCTCGCAACCCGAACTCGAAGTGATCGAGGGCGGGCCGGATCGTGATATCACGGACCATGTTGCCGAGGACAGCGATGCCGCTAAGGCGCTTGCCGCCATGAAAGGCGTTGATCGATCCTTTCATCTGGGCGAATTTCTTCAAGGTGCCCGGGGTGCCTACGAGATGATCCTGATGGCGTTCGAGAATGGTGACCTCGCCTCGGTCAAGCCCTTCCTATCGGACGAAGTTTACGCCGCCTTCGCCAGTGTTGTCGAAGAACGCGAGCGTAATGGCCTGAAGGTCGAAGCGACCTTTGTCGGGATCAGCGACCTTAGCCTCAAGGACGTTGAATTTGATCGTGGCACGCGCGAAGCAGAATTGAGCGTCAAATTCGTTGGTGAACTGACCGAGGTCGTTCGTGATCGGGCCGGTGATCTTGTTGAAGGCAGCTCGTCCGCGATCAAGCGCCAGAGGGATATCTGGACCTTTGCCCGCACGATGGGCAGCGCCGATCCCAACTGGATCCTTGTCGCCACAAGCGAATGATCCGGGCCGCTGCGGGGGCTTTGATGCTTGGCCTCGCAGCGTCGGGGGCGGTGATGGCTGAACCCAAAATTTCGGTTCTGGCGTTTTCCGACCTGGCCAACTGGTCCGATGATGATCACAGCGAGGCGCTATTCGTCTTCACAAATACCTGTGGGGATATGCCAGATCGCGACTGGTCAAACCTATGCGCGCTGGCCAAAACCGGGCCAGAGGCGCGCAGCTTCTTTGAATTGTTCTTTCTTCCGGTCCTGATCGAGGATGGATCAGACCCCCTTTTTACCGGATATTTTGAGCCAGAGCTTTCCGGCTCTCGCGTGGAAACTGCGAGATTTCGCTACCCCATCTATGGTGTTCCGCCCGATCTGCCGACCGGAACCGCTTGGTTAACCCGCAAAGAGATCGACGACGGCGCGCTGGCTGATCGGGGGCTAGAGCTTGCCTGGCTTAGCGATCCGGTGGAGCTGTTTTTTCTGCAGGTCCAGGGATCCGGCCGCATCCGGTTGCAAGACGGCACCGTCATGCGGGTTGGTTACGGCAACAACAACGGTCATTCCTATTCGTCAATCGGCGCCGAGATGGTCGCCCGTGGCATTTATCAGCCGCACCAGGTCTCAGCCGATGTCATCCGTAGTTGGGTCAGTCGAAACCCCGAAGATGGTCGGGATCTGCTTTGGACCAACCGCTCTTATGTCTTTTTCAGGGAAGTGTCCGAGGTCCCGGCGAGTGAAGGTCCGTTGGGCGCAATGAACCGCTCGATCACTCCGTTGCGAACTGTTGCAATTGATCCTGCAATTGTGCCGTTGGGTGCACCGGTTTGGATCGAAAAAGACGGCGAGGTTCCTATGAACCGGCTGATGATCGCGCAAGATACCGGGTCGGCCATCAAGGGTGCGCAGCGGGCGGATATCTTTTATGGAACCGGCACACAGGCTGGACGCGAGGCGGGCCGAATTCGGGATGGCGGTCGCATCGTCGTCCTAATGCCGATCCAACGTGCCTATGCTTTAATCCCGGACGTCCTGGGTGATGCCAGCCCATTGGCTGACGGCTGATGCGGCGGCCCAGGCATCTATCGCCCGAAGAACGGGATTTGTGGAACCTTGTCGCAAAGCGGGCAAAGCCGCTTGGCCCTGAGCGGACTGAGCCCCTCGCCCCTCCGCCAACCGCTGCGCCGCCGAAAAAAAAGGTTGGTCCGGTCCGCAATGACACCCCATTGCCCGACTTTCGGGTTGGTCAGGCCGTGGACCATCACCGCACGAACGACCTTGTGCCCAGCCTTGTTGCCCAGATGTCAGGCCAACCGATCCAGATGGACAACAAGTCCTTTGGCAAGATGAAGCGTGGCAAATTGGTGCCCGAAGGTCGGATTGACCTGCACGGCATGACCCTGTCCGAGGCTCATCCCGCGCTGACCTCCTTTATCCTTCATTCCCATGAAATGGGTCGTCGGCTGGTTCTTGTGATCACGGGCAAGGGCAAGCTGAAGGATTACGAAGCCCCGATGCCGGTCCGTCAGGGGGTTTTGCGCCATCAGGTCCCCCAATGGCTGAACCTGCCGCCGTTGCGCGCCCGCGTCTTGCAGGTCACCCCCGCCCATATCCGCCATGGGGGGCAGGGCGCCTATTACGTCTACCTACGCCGAGGCCGGTAAGGTCGTCGCTGCCCGCATCACGCCGACGGCAGCAAGTAGGCCCGACGCGGCAAAGTAGGCAGCCATCAGGAAAAGCTGCGTTTCAAAGGCAATGTTCCAGTCGATCAGAACCCCTGTCACGCCGGGCCCGATGGCCGAGCCGAACACCATGATGGCCGCGGCCGCCGCCTTGATGGAACCGACGTAGCGGGTTCCAAAGAATTCCGCCCAGAACGCACCGGTCAATGTGCTTTGAAGCCCTTGGCCAACTGCGACCAACACCATCCCGACCGCGGCGCCGCCAAGGCTATGAGTTGCACCCAGCACGATGAAACCAGTCGCAAAGGGGATCATATAGGGCACGGTCACCCACGCGCTGCCGAATTTGTCGATGGCCCAACCGCTGACAAAGGTGGCGGCGATCACAGTGACGGTGAACAGAGGCATCAGCGAAACGAACTCGGCCAGGGTCCAGCCCTTAACTTCGGTCAGATGGACCTGCTGAAAGAACAGTGCCGTGCCCCAGGCTGGCGGCCCAAGAAGAACGGGCACCATCATCCAGAACAGGGGATGGCGCAATACCTCGGACCTCGTCCAATGGCGCCCCTCCATTCCGGCGGCCTGAACGTCAGCGGCTATGGATTGCGGGGTCCGTTCCAAACGCAGGAGCACCGCGACAAAGGGCAAGGATGCAAGCACAAGCCCCGCCGCAACAACCCAGACCCACCGCCAGTCCATCAGCATCATCAACGCGACGAAAGCGACCGGCAGGATCGCCTGCCCAAAGGCAAACCCCATAGATGCAATTGACAGCGCCCGACCCCGCGTCGCGACGAACCAGCGCGCCATTGAAACGATGGCGATATGGCTGATCATGCCCTGCCCGGTAAAGCGCAGGGCAAAGATGACACCAACCAGCATCCATGGCCCAGTCACCGCAGCCATCGCCAGGCAGGACAAGGCCAGAAGGACAGAGGTGATCGGAGCAAGGACGCGGACACGGAACAGATCCGTCAGTCCGCCAGCCCAGACCATCACAATGGCCGAGGCGGCGGTTCCAAGGGTATAGATTCCCCCCCACTGCCCATGCGACAGGGAAAAAGCCTCCATGATCTCGCCCGCAAAGATCGAGATGATGAAGGTCTGGCCGTAGGACGACGTAAAGGTCAGAAGGAACCCGGCCAGAAGGAACGCCCGGTTCTCTGCCACGAAGCGAAGAAAACTCATGCCGCTGTCGTCTCAGCTTGTACTGAAAAAGAAAAGGGGTGTTGTGGCACCCCCTTTCAATATCAAAGAACGTAGCGGCTCAGATCGGCAGAGCGGCTAAGCTCGCCCAAGTGCTTTTCGACGAACGCTGCGTCCACCTGCACACTGTCGCCGGCCTGATCGGGGGCGTTGAAACTCAGGTCCTCGAACACGCGTTCCATGACGGTATAAAGCCTGCGGGCACCGATATTCTCTACTGTCTGGTTCACCTCGGCTGCGATCCGGGCCAGGGCTGCGATGCCGTCGGTGGTGAAGGTGACCGTGACATCCTCGGTCTTCATCAGGGCGGTGTATTGCAGGGTCAGAGCGTTGTCAGTTTCGGTCAGGATGCGGACAAAATCATCCTCTGTCAGTGGGCGTAGCTCTACCCGGATCGGCAGGCGCCCTTGCAGTTCCGGCAACAGGTCCGACGGCTTGGCGACATGAAATGCGCCCGATGCGATGAACAGGACGTGGTCGGTTTTGACCGGCCCGTGCTTTGTGCTGACGGTGGTGCCTTCGATCAGAGGAAGCAGATCCCGTTGCACCCCTTCGCGGCTGACATCTGCGCCACGGGCATCCGCGCGGGCGCAGACCTTGTCGATCTCATCCAGAAAGACGATCCCGTTCTGCTCGACCGCTTCCAGCGCGGCCTTGGTGACGGTTTCGTCGTCCAAAAGCTTGTCTGCCTCATCCGCGATCAGGACGTCATAGCTTTCTGCGACGGTCATCCGCTTCTTAACGGTCCGGCCACCCATCGCTTTGCCGAACAGATCACCAAGGTTCATCATGCCACCCATTCCGGCACCGGGCTGGCCCGGAACCTCGAACCCGCCCAAGGGGTTGGAGGTGTCCTGCAACTCAAGTTCGATAATCGTGTTGTCAAGCTCTCCGGTTTTTAGCTTGCGGCGGAACAGGTCCCTCGTGCCTTCGCGGGCGTCGGTTCCGGCGATGGCGGTTACGACCCGCTCCTCCGCCGCCTTCTGGGCCGAGGCTTTGACATCCTCGCGCATGTGTTCGCGGGTGTTGAGGATGGCGATATCGACAAGATCACGGATGATCTGCTCAACATCGCGGCCAACATAGCCCACTTCGGTAAACTTGGTCGCTTCGACCTTGATGAAGGGCGCACGGGCCAGCTTGGCCAGACGGCGGCTGATCTCGGTTTTGCCGACGCCGGTGGGGCCGATCATCAGGATGTTCTTTGGGTAAACCTCATCGCGCAGATCGTCGCCCAACTGCTTGCGCCGCCAGCGATTGCGCAAGGCAACGGCAACGGCACGTTTCGCGCCATTCTGGCCAATGATGAAGCGGTCAAGCTCGGACACGATTTCGCGGGGGGTCAGGTCAGTCATGGGATATCCTCAGACGGATGGGGGCAAGCGATCAAGGGGCAGCACCGGCCCCAACCCCCGAAGGAGAAGGGCTCGCAGCTTTTCCCAGAACGCACCCAGAAGAAGCAGGGCAAGGCCAAGGGCAAAGATGGTAAACGCACCCCCATCACCGCCAAAGACGGTAAAGGCGAGGGTCACGCAGTAGCCAACGGCGGTGATCAGAAACGACCGGCGGTCGATGATGACGGCAATCACGGCAAACACTGCCAAGATCACGGCGAGGGTTACCGACGATCCGCTGGTCAGAAGGGTCAGCGCGATAGTGTTCACAAGGGCAGGGGCCGCGACGACATGCAGCCAGAACCCGTTGGCAGATCGGCGGGTGACACGATGGGGGTCCGACATGTCAAAAGCCATGGCAACCGCAAAGACCACAAGTCCGATCAGCAGGGTGATCCAGGCAAACCGGCCATCCGCAGATAACAGGAACAGGTCTTCGAACGACTGTGGTGACCCGCCCGATGTCGAGGCCCAGACCAGCGCCACGGCAAAGGCCCCAAGCGCAATCATGGCCATGGCAAAGGGGACCCGGAACCGGAACCAGAACACCAGAACCGCGAGCGTCGTCAGGGCAAGGGGTAGGGGCAGGCTGGAAAAATCCTGCTGTGCAACCATGAATGGCTGCGAAAAGTTGGCCGATAGCCCAACACTGGCATTCGCCGCCCAAAGGACAGCAAGTGTAATGGCCGGGGCGACCATGCGGCGGCGGCGGACAAAGTATTCGGACAGCATCCAAAGCATGACCGCGCCAATTCCGGCAAAGCCTGTCGCACGGGAAAAGTAGTTTCCACCTTCGACGTAAAGGGCACCGATTGCAGACCATCCAATGGTCAGGATGATCATCCCGACAACAATGAAGATCTCATTGAACCCGCGAAACAGCTCAAAAGGTTCGTCACCGGGTGCCAGATCCGTGCGTGCCCCTCTGCGACTGTCGGCCAGACTGGCCAGGCTTGCCGCCTGCGCCTCGGTGATCAGCCCCATGCTGACGGCTGCCTTAAGGTCAGCCCGTTCGATCATGCAGAGATGCTTTCGACGGTCAGATTGCCGTTGGTGTAGACGCAGATGTCCGATGCAATGGCCATGGCGCGGCGGGCAATCGCCTCGGCGCTCAGGTCGCTGTCCATCAGGGCGCGGCCAGCGGCGAGGGCATAGTTGCCGCCCGATCCGATCGCGGTCACGTCATGCTCAGGCTCCAGAACATCCCCAGCCCCGGTGATGACAAGCAGTTCCTTGCCATCGGATACGATCAGCATCGCCTCTAGCTTTTGCAGGTATTTGTCGGTCCGCCAGTCCTTGGCCAGTTCCACGCTGGCGCGGGCCAGCTGGCCGGGTGTCGCCTCAAGCTTTTTCTCAAGCCGTTCCAGCAAGGTAAAGGCATCCGCCGTTGATCCTGCAAACCCGGCGATCACGTCATGCCCGCCGGGCGAAAGGCGGCGCACCTTCCGGGCTGTGCCTTTGATGACGGTCTGGCCAAGGCTGACCTGTCCGTCGCCGGCGATCACAACCTCGCCACCTTTGCGCACACCGATAATGGTTGTGCCGTGCCAGCCGGGAAACTCTTGCTTGCTCATCGTCTTGTCCTCGCTTTGACCTCTATATGCGGGTGGGTCGGCCCTGCTGCAACGTCTGCGGCGAAATTCGCAGAAACGAAAAAGGCGTCCCCGGACCGGAGACGCCTTGTTTCATAATGGTTTGGTCGGCTCAGATCGACTGGTCGATCCAGCTTTGCAGCGCCGCCTTGGGGGCAGCACCGGCACGGTTCGACACGACTTCGCCGTCCTTGAAGACGAAGAGGGCCGGGATACCGCGAACACCCATACGGGCGGGCGAATCGGGGTTTTCGTCGACGTTGATCTTCACGATCTTGACCTTGCCGTCATACTCGGCGGACAGCTCTTCAAGCGCTGGGCCGATCTGTTTGCACGGGCCGCACCACTCGGCCCAGAAATCCACAACCACAGGGATTGGCGACTGCCGAACTTCGGCATCAAAAGTGGCGTCGGTGACTGCTACGGTTGCCATCAGGCATCTCCTTGGCACATGACTTGGTGGCTGAACCTAGGGGCGGCAACCACATAGGTCAAGGTAGGGTTGCGCGAGCGAGAGCAGTTGTAACAAGGGCCTGTGGCATTGGCATCAACCTTGCCTCGGCGGTCCACAGGATCGCGACGTCGATCGTCCGTCCGGGCCAGATCTCTGTCAGCATCGCGTGATAGGCGCCCATCTGGCGCAACAGCCCTTCGGGCGTGTCCTCGGGCCGGTCGGGAACAACCCGATTGGTCTTGTAATCCACTGCCAGAATGCGGTCGCCCTCAATGATCAGCTGGTCAATCGCCCCATGCAACCGAACTGAAGGGGTACGGATTTGTGCCGTCACGTCGACCTCGGTCAACGCGTCTGTCCCAAAGATATCCGCAAGGTGGGGGGCGTCGATCAGGGCAAGAGCGTCTGCCACCAGTTCGTGATTGTGCGGAGCGAGCTGCGCGCCAAGTCTGGCCCTGTCTTGTGGTGCCGCCCTCGGCAAATGCTCCAAAAGGCGATGGACGAGGGTCCCGCGTTCCTTGGGGTCAAGGTCAACGTCATAATCCGCTTCGCCCGGCAGCACCTTGTCACCACCAAGATCTGACGGCAGCAGCGGTTTCGACCTGTCGATCCGGTCGCCAATCGGCCCAAGGTGCGCCGGCATAGACACTTGCACCGGCGCATCATTGGTTTGCTGCACCGTATCGCCGGCATCCCAATCGTCGTTGCTGACGCGCAGGCCGGGGCCGACGCCAAACTCGTGCGCCACTGCGCCTGAACGGGCCATGCCATCCTGCACCATGGCATGCCAGCTTTCGCCGCCCGATCCTGTATCGCCAGCCGCGCAAACGACTAGCCAGCTTTGGGCCCGCGTCATTGCCACGTACAAAAGCCTGCGTCTTTCCCGTTCGTTCGCGGCTTTCCGGTCCTCCCTCGCGTCGGTCATGACCTGTGGCATACTGCCGACATTGCCTGCCCACATGACCATATCGCCCGATGGTAAAAGCGGGTCCTTCACGGTGTTCTGCCGTTTGCCACTGTCAGGCAGAAAGACAATCGGCGCCTCGAGGCCCTTGGCACCATGCACGGTCATGACCCGGATCTTGCCGCTTGATCCGTCAGCCTGACGCTTGATCTCAAGATCATCTTCGCCCAGCCATTCAAGAAACCCTGTCAGGCCCGGGATGTTCGACCGCTCATACCCAAGGGCCTGGGACAACAGGGCGTCAATCCCATCCTCGGCCTCTGGGCCCAACCGGGCCAGCAGGCGACGGCGGCCATCATGGCGGGTCAGAATCCGGTTGATAAGGTCGTAGGGCCGCATGAAGTCTGCCCGGGCAAGCAAATCAAACAGGACGGCCTTGGTATCGTCATGCCCCTCGGCCTCTCTGAGGGCCTGCCATAGAAATGCTCGCCCCCGGGGTTGTGCCAGATCGAAAAGCGCCTTTTCGGACCAACCGAAAATGGGCGACCGGAGTGCGGCTGCTAACGACAGATCGTCTTCGGGCAGGGCCAGGAACTTCAGCAGCGCCTCGATATCCTTTACCGCCAACTCTGCCCCAACGCGAAGCCTGTCTGCCCCGGCCACGTCAAGGCCGGCCTGCTTGCAGGCCCGGATGATTTCGGCGAACAGATCGGACCGTCGCTGAACAAGGATCAGGACATCGCCAGCCGTGATCGGACGGCGCTGCATCGGGCCGTTTGGCACAGGTTGGGCATGAATAGTCTCTGTTTCGATCATGCGCTTGATCTCAGCCGCGATCGCCTCGGCCAGACGGACCTTCTCATGTCGCGTACCGATGGCGTCAACGGGGGCGGTCCAGTCGCTAGGGGCCTCGTCTTCCTTAATCTTCTCAAGCGGGGGCCAAAGGTCAACACGCCCTGGCAAAGTCTCTCTGAAGGCAAAGTGTTCAGGCGCGTCGGGGCCAAGGCCGTCGAGCAGATCATCGACAAAGGTTGTATCAACAGTCCTCAGGACAGCGCTTGCCGACCTGAAGGAGTATTGCAGGTCCAGCTTCTCTAACCTTTCCTGAACATTTCCCAAGGCTTGTTCAAAGTGGTCCCGCATCCGGTCGAAACCCTCTGGGTCCGCCCCTTGAAACGAGTAGATGGATTGCTTTTTATCGCCCACGACAAAGATCGTCCTTCGACGGTCTGGCAGTGCGCCCTGTCCGGCCGAGAATTCCTGCGCAAGGCTTTCGATCACGCTCCACTGTGAGGGGCTGGTGTCTTGCGCCTCATCCACCAGAATGTGATCGATCCCACCATCAAGGCGGAACAGCACCCATTGCGCCACGGTCGGATCATTCAGAAGCCCGCGCGCCCGATCGATCAGATCGTCGAAATCAAGCAGACCCCGCGCCAGTTTGGCCGCCTCGTAGCGGTGGACGAACTCGGTTGCGAAGGCATAGAGCGCCTGCGTTCGGGCAATAGCGGCAAGGCCCAGACGTAGGGGGCGGGCCTCCTGCAAGCGGACCATCAGGTCGTCGATCTCTTCGACCAGTTCAGGGGCCTTCTTTTGAAGGGGTTTGGTCGGAACATTGCCTATCTTGGCGCAATGCGGGTTCTTTGTCTTGGGACCTGAGACAAACACATCTTCAAGCTGTTCCAGATGCTGGGCGTTCAGGGCGCCGGTGCGTGGTATCAGCCGCAGCTTTGCCGCCGTCTTGAGATCCGCCGACGATCCGGTCTCACAAAGGGATATGAATGTCACAATGTTCTTGCGGTCGAGGTCTGTCACAGTGTTCGACAAGAGCGTCTCGATGGTAAGGCCGGCTGGAACCTCGAACAGATCGTAAAGTTTGCCGATGTCTGGCCTGGCGGCAAAGGCCCGTTTTCTGGCCGCAATCGCCTTGAGAAGCGGATCAAGATCGTCGCCCGACATGTGACGGGCCAACCCCTGAACGATCTGGGGCATCTCTTCCGAAATCTTGTCGACGACCTCGTTTCGCAGCAGGACGGCGGTCCGATCTTCCATCTCTGAAAACTGTGGGCTTACACCAGCCTCAAGCGGGAACCGGCGCAACAGACCCGCACAGAATGAGTGGATGGTCTGAATGCGCAGCCCGCCGGGCGTCTCGATCGCCCGCGCAAAGAGTGTTCTGGCGCGCTTGAGGTCGTCGTTTGACAGGTCATCCTCGACCCCAAGGGTCCGCAACTGTTCGGTAAGCTTGGCCGCCGACATCATCGCCCAAGCGCCCAGGCGCTGAAACAGCCGGTTCTGCATCTCGCTTGCGGCGGCTTTGGTGTAGGTCAGGCACAGGATGTTCTGAGGGTCGACCGCGTCAAACAACAGCCTTGCCACCCGGTCGGTCAAAACCCGCGTCTTGCCAGAGCCTGCGTTGGCGGAAAGCCATGTTGATTTGCGCGGATCAGAGGCGCGGACCTGCTGTTCTGTCGCGTCATCCCTTGGGGTCATGACAGATCCTCAGGCGTGATTTCGGTTGTATCGTCCCATTCGCCATATCGGGACAGATGGTCATAGTCGCTGGCGTATTTCATGAGTTTCGGCGTCATCCGGGCCGTGTAGCCCCGGGAATGAACGGCCCATCGTTGCATCAGGACGCGCAATTCGTTCCATACAACAGCGGTGGGAACATCCTCCAGCGGGGCCGGGACCAGAACCTGGGGTGTCAGCCCGATATAGGTGGCGGTAAGCGTTCTTGCCGTTTCCAGACCCTCAAAACCGCCTTGATCGACGATTGCCGCCTCAAGCAAGAGCTGCTTTTCAAAGGTCTTCTGCTCTTTCTCGCTTGGTGGGGTGCCGGTCTTGTAGTCATAGATCAGCGCGTCACCCTCGGCCGTAACGTCAATGCGGTCGGCCTTGGCCGTCAGTGTAAACAATGGGTCGGTCATAGAGGCACTACCGGTCTTCTCCAGCAGGAATGGAGTGCCTTTGGCTTGCCGCTCAATCTCGGTTTCCAGGAACCAGGCTGCGAAGCGTTCCACTTTCGCCTGCCAGATATGCCGGGTTGTGGGCCATGGGCATTCCTGCTCAAGGATCTGCGCAGCAACGTTCAGAAGTGCCGCTTCCGCGCCTGGGCCATCCGGCGAAACGCCCGCTTTCAGATAGGTCTCAAAAATCTTGTGAAGGACAGTGCCGCGCAACGGCGCGTCGGCGGATCGGGTCAGAGGGTCAAGTGCCCGCAGCCCAAGCGTCTTTTCGGCATAGATCGAATAGGGGTCACGGATCAGCCGTCCTATGGCTGTCACTGACAGAACCTTGGGCCGCACCTTAACGGGAGGCATTGGTGACGGACGTGGGGCCGGGTCCTGTCGTGGGGCATCAGACAGGGCGAGGGCGGCGACAATCCATGGCCGACCGCGATCCTCCATGTCGCTAAGGCCTTTAGGCCCTTCCTGCTCGGGCAGTCCGCGCAACAGGTTGGTCAGCCGGTTGATCCAGCGGGACGGGACGGTGTCGGCGTCATCACTGCGCACGGATCGTGTTATCCAGACCTCGGGTCCGGCGACGGCCTGCATATAGTCATGGGCTGACAGTCCAATGCGCCTTTCGGGCAATAACAGACCCGCTTTTTGACGCAAAGCCCGGTTCAGCCAAGGGTCCGGGGCAGGTGCTTCCGGCCATACCCCTTCGTTCATCCCGGCAAGGATCGTCAGGTCAGCGCGTTGCACCCGCGCCTCAAGGGTGCCCCAGATCAGGACCTGCGGATGTCCCCGATCTCGGTCGCGCACCTCTTGTCCGGAAATTACGCTATAGAACAAGGCGGCATAATCCCGCGCGTTCAGGATGCCGCCTGCCTCTGCATGGTCTTGCAAAGCGGTGCAGATTTCGCGGGCACTGCGCCCTGCGGCCTCTTTCCAAAGTTCGCCTGCGCCCAATCCATCGGGGCCCGCACCACCCGGTCCGGCGGACAGTGCCTCGGCGAGAGACAGATGCTCTGCCAAATGATCGGTAAGACTGCGCTCTTCGACAATAACCCTGTCTGACAGGTGCTTCCCCAGCCATGCTGCCCAACTGGACCGACCGGGGTCGTTCTCACCGGTCTTTTCCGCCCATTTGGCAAAGGTTGACGCATCGGGAAAGGCCGGCCCCTCTCGCCGCAAGTAGCGTTCCAGTTCCCGGGTCCGCAAGAGGTGCTGGTTTCTGGCGTCCTGACCTGAATTGCAAAGCGGATGCTTGAGCAAGGACAACAGGGGTTCGGCGGTCAGACGCTCGCCGAACAGGGCGGCGACCTGGCGCAGAAACCGTCCCGGCGGCAACAGGGCGAGGGGTTGGCCTGCGCTATCATCGGGTACGATGTCCCAACGATCCAACGCGGCGGCAACTTGCCGGGTCAATGTTCTGTCCGGTGTGATAAGAGCCGCGGTCACCCCATCCTCCACGGCCTGCCTGAGCCGGATCGCGATCGCCTCGGCCTCAATGCGGGGGGAGGGGGCTTCCAGAAGCGTAAGGCCCTGTGTTGCCGAGACCAGGTCGCCAAGATTGGGCCCTTCGGCGTGCCACTGGTCCGTCACCGGGGCGGGGCGAAGCGATAGCGATATAAGCCGGTTACGTGCGACCGACGGAGGCTCTACATCCGTCCACGGCCTAACATCCGCTTGGGTAAGGTCCAGACGGTCCATCAGGCTGCGAAAGCGGAATTGGGGGTGGTCTTCACCTGTCAGTGCATCGTCCAACCTGTCCCAAACCGGGCCCGGCATATGATAGTCAAAGCCTGGCAGGATCACGGCCCCTTGCGGCAGCCGGGCGACAGCATCCAGCAGGAGGGCCGTCGCCCCCCGCGACCCGGTCGAGCCTGCGACCAGAATAGGGTCTGCCGGCGGCGTCATTGTCCACTTTGCTGCAAGCCGTTCGACGATAAGGCGTTGCCGTCGTTCTGGGTCCGGTGCGTCGTCGCTGGGGCCGAAGTAGCGTTGCGCGATGTCGAGGAAAGATAGCGTCCTGGCCCAATGTCCGGACTGGTCCGAGATATCCAGGGACACGACCGTTTCTGGCCCGACCCCTTCGCCCTGCATTTCATCCATCAGACGGGCGAGGCTGTCTGACAGGTCGAACAGAGCCGACTTAGGCGCAAGATCGGGGTTTTTTTCAAGCAGTGCGGCCACCAGTTGCGACAATTCCAACCGCCTGCGAAGGGGGTTCGCCGGCAGGGGAAGGTCGCTTTCGGCAGGATCACTGGAAAGGTCCGCGATCAGCCGGATGCGGGGAAGCAGTCTGGCGGGACCGGCGTCAAAGACATCTCGGACCCGCCGCTGCATCCTGCGGGTGTTGACGAACAGGGTAACACGCGCAAGCGCTTCGACCGGCTGGTCTGCCATGCGTGAAAGTAAGCCGTCAACAAGGGCTTCGGCAAAGTCGACGCCGGGGGGCAATGCGAACAGGCGGGGGGAAGGACCGTCAATGAACATCTGAACCTCTCAACAGGGCCTCAGCCAAAGGCAGGCTCTCTGGCTGGCCGACATCACACCAACGACCGCTATGGACGGCACCGTAAAGGGTACCCTTCCGCAACATATCATCCCATAGCCGGTTCAGGGAAAAAACAGGGTCCTGAATTGTGGATAAACCATCAGTCCGGATGATCTGGGCGCCAGAATACACAAGACCGGCCCCGCGGCTCAACCGCCCTTCCTCATCTACAAGAAAGTCACCCAGCCCCTTGTGACCAAGGGCATTTTCACGAGGGATCAACAACAAAAGCCCGTCCATCCGGTCGTCGTCCCAACCATTGACCAGGGTTCTGAGAGGGTTTGGCCCATCCCAGACGGCATCACTGTTCAGTGTAAAGACAGGACCCTCGCCAAGCAGTGGCAGGGCCTTCTTCAACCCGCCCCCCGTTTCGCGCAACATGTCGGATTCGTCGGACAGGACAACACCGGAACCTGCAAGGTGGTGTCGCAAAAGGTCGCCGAGGTAATGCAAGTTGGCGACGCAGTTCAGAGGCGCAACCGCCGGGTCCCTTGTCAGGTCGAGGGCGTGGTCGATCAGCGCCCTGCCCCCAACTTCGATCAGGGGCTTTGGGCGGTCTTTCGTCAAAGCACCCATCCGCGTGCCGCGTCCGGCCGCAAAGATCATGATCGCCTTTGGAGTCATATGGCGCCGTCCTGCAGCAAAGGCGACATGATCCGCGACAGGTCGCCCAGTTCGGGATGTGACAGGTCCAGTCGAAGATGTCTTATGACGCGGGGCATCAGGGTGCGGTAGTGAACCTTGCCATCGCGCTGGGCAAGGCGGGCAAAAATCCCAAGTATACGCAGGTTCCTTTGCACACCGAGAATAGCGCAGGCTGATGTTACCTGATCAACCGTCTTGCCGCTGCCTGCAGCGAAACGCCGGATCATTTCGGCGCAAACGTCTGGACTGACATCTCTTCGGGCATCGCGCAGGAGTGAGACAAGATCATACTCGGGTGCGGCCAAGAAGGCGTCCTGAAAATCCAGGATCCCAATCCGGTCAGTCCCCCCCTTTTGCGGCCGCCAGATCAGGTTCTGTGCATGAAAGTCGCGCAACGCCAGGCAGGTCGGTTCACCGCTCACCGCCGCAAAGGACGTCTGCAAGGCGGCGCGAACCTCACGGCGCAGGGCTTCGGGGACTTGCGGCAGATACCACTCGAACAAAGGGTCGATCATCACGCTGGCGACTTCGGGGGAAAGTGCCGATAGTCCCTTTGGTGGCGCATGCTGTGACACTGCCAAAAGAACGTCAATTGCAGTGGAATAGAGACGACTTTCGTCCTCTGGCTGATGAAGAAGCCATGTGGCAAGATCATCGTTACCGAGATCTTCTAACAAGAGGAAACGGTTCGATTCCTCCAGCGCCAGCACCTTGGGCGGGCATAGCCCGATGTCCATCAGATGCGTGTCGATCCGCAGAAACGGGGGAACCTGGGTTTGGGCGTCTGGACCTGCATCCATAAGGATGACTGTTGCGCCGCGAGGGCCGATTAACCGAGCGTAGCGGCGGGAAGATGCATCTCCGGCAAGCCAGTTCAACGACCAGTTATCATAGCCTGCCGTTTCTAGAAATCGGGCAAGGTCCGACGGTTCCGTCACGTCAGGCCCTCCAACCGGTGGGCCCAGGATTGTGGGCCGCTCACCTCTACCCGATGGGCGTCGGGACCGGCCTCGAACGCAAGTCTCAAAGCGTTTCCGGGTGCGAGATTGCCAAGCCTGTCCGGCCACTCAATAAGGCAGATCGCCGTTTCGAAGGCTTCGTCAAGGCCGAGTTCGAGGGCTTCGTCGCTGCTGTGCAGCCGGTACAGATCGCAATGCCAAATGTCGCCATCTTCGTGCGGATAGGTCTGCACGATGGTGAATGTCGGGGACGGCACGTCTTCGAATGGATTGGTGAGCCGGGCTCGGATAAGGGCCCGGGCAAATGCCGATTTTCCGGCCCCGATCGCACCGGACAAAAGCAGAGTATCGCCGCGTTTCAGGTGTGGGGCGACAGCCCCGGCCCAGTCGGCGGTTTCAGCTTCGGTCGCAAAGGAAAATGAGCCAAGGTGTAGGTGCATTGGGACAGGATATGGCTCTGGTTCCTGCTCGCAAGGCGAAAACCCGGTGCGACCAATGTTATGCGTAGCGAACCTTGCTATCGGCCTGGTCGTCGGGGGCCATGTGCGCCTCTCCTTCTTGGTCTGCGGCAACGGGATTGCAGAGCCGGATCATCGTCATCCCTCCCTCCAGCGGTGTCGCGGTCACTAGGATGGGTGGACAGCCTGGCATCGGGATTTTTTCCCGAAATTCGGGGCGGGGCGAGGTGCCCTGGGCCAACTCAACTAGCCTGTCCCAGGCGGGAGAAGGGTTAGACAGGCCTCGCCAGCGGGTCACTTCATCCGTGATCCGGGCGTCACTCATGCCGTCAGCACGGCCACCCCAGGTTGCGAGGTAGCTCGCATTTCTTGTGACCATCCGACCGGTTGGCGAAAACACGACGATTGCGTCCTGGATCGTGTCGATGACGCCTTGCGCTGTTTCAATCTCGGATCTGAAGCGCCGCTTCAGGGAGACCTCTTCCGAGATATCTTCGAACATGAGTGCGACGGCGCCATCCGGGTGAGGCCGTCCTGTCACAAGATATGTCTGTCCTCCTGGCAGGGTCCAGTTTTCGCGGTAGTTTCCACTTTCTGCCGCAGCCTCAAGCGCGACCATTTGATCGCGCCAACTGGCGTAATCTTTGGGCACCGGGATCATGTTGAGGTCACGCAACTGGTCCAGAACCGCCCGGATCGGCGGTCGAGAGGACAGAAAACCTGGCGGTAGACCCGTGAGGTTGATCAACGCCGGGTTGAACATGACCAGATCCCGCCCCCGGTCAAAGACGGCGATGCCCGTGGAAAGGTTTGCAAAGGTCTTGGTCAAGGTTTGAACGAACAGCCTGCCTTGCGTTTCAGCTGCCACGGTGGCATCGGCATCTACCGCGAAATGAAGTGTCTCTGTGCCATGTGGGAGGCTGGAGATATCGAACCATTTCGGCTCTGCCTCAGTGGGAGTGTGGACAGACAGCCGCCTGACCTGCGGCGTCGACTGGTGACCCGCAAAAGTCGGAAAGAGGGCGACGGGCGGCCAGTTATGCGCGGTCTCTTCGGCCCCCGACGTAACCTGCCCGGCCAGAGTAAGGTAGGCCCGGTTGACCCAACTGATCTCGCCGGTCTCGGCTTCTATCCACATTAGTTGCGGAGCCTCTTCGGTTATGCGCCGCAGAACCCGGATCTCATCCTCGATGGCATCGAGTGCGAGGGGGTGGACGCGTGGAACATTGGCCTCAAGGTCATGAAGCGTCAGCCGAACCATAGTGTCCCAGACCTCGACCATGAGGTGGGAGGGGTCTTCGGCAAGACCGCTCGAAAACCGGCCGGATCTAAGCGTACCGTTCGCAGGATCCCGAAAATCCGAAAACCGCCGCGACAACAACCGCATCAGACGATCCCAAGGCGGATCAAGCTTGTCCTTGTGCCACAGCAGGTGACGGGCAGAAGCGTTTGCGTCGACCAGCTCGCGATTGTCGAACAGGAATACGGCGGCCGCCTCGGCTGAAAGAGGCTTGGCTGGCGACCCAACACCCAGATGTTCCGGTTTCCACAGATACCAGACCCGCACCAACATGACGGCAGTCGCGGCACAAAGACCAAAGTTCAGGAGGGTCGCGATCAGGGGCACAATTGATTCCGCCGTCGGGAGTGGACTGCACCTTTGTGACCTGGTCGAGGTTAATTCTTGATTAACCCGTTAGGCTCTGATGGGGACGTTTTCACCTAGTGCCTCAACCCCGGCGGGCTCGATCATGGCCCTTGGCCATTCCACCACGACCATTGCGCCACCTTGTTCGTTGGCGCCGGAGTTAGAGAAGCTCAGCCGCGCGCCGGATCGTTCGAGAAGGGTCTTTGCTATGAACAGACCCAGACCCATCCCTTCGTAGCCTGGTCGCTTTTGCCGATCGTCCTGGGTCCGACGGCGTCCGACAAAGGGGTCCCCAATGCGGGCGATGATCGACTGAGGAAACCCCATCCCGTCGTCTTCGATCCGAATGGTCACCGTATCGGACGTCCAGGTGGAGTCGATCTCAACTCTGGTATCGGCGAAGTCGACGGCATTCTGGATCAGGTTGCGTAGGCCGTGGACGATCTCGGGCCGTCGAAAGATCACGGGCTGTCGAAGGTCGTCGTCACCTGTCGGCGCAACGGCAAATACGACCGACTTTCCCCGGTTCATATGGGGTTCAGCGGCCTCGCGGACCACTGTTTCAAGTGGGGCCTGGCGCAGGTGAAGGTCCTCTTTTCCGGCCCGGCCCATCGACAGGAGGATATCCCGGCACCGGTCTGCCTGAGAGCGGATCAGCTCCGCGTCTTCGCGAAGTTCGGGCATATCTTCAAGCTCTTCGATCAGCTCGCTTGAGACGAGCTTGATCGTGGCCAGCGGTGTTCCAAGTTCGTGCGCGGCGGCAGCGACGACGCCGCCAAGGTCTGTCAGCTTCTGCTCGCGGGCAAGGGCAAGTTGGGTGGCAAGCAGGGCGTCGCTCATCACGTGCATCTCGGTTGTCACCAGACGCGCATAGATCGACAGAAAGACGACCCCCGTCATGAGCGCGATCCAGAAGCCGAACAAGAAGAGCGCTGGCAAAGCCAACTCCATGCCGCTGGCATTCAGCATTGGAACGCTCCACTGGCTTAGCAGATTGATCAGAAAGATCGCCAGACAGCAAAGCAGCACCGTGCTGCGCAGGTGCAGGACCGTTGCCGCAATCGTGACGGGCGCCAACAACAACAGAGCAAACGGATTGTGTAGACCGCCGGTGAGGTAAAGCAGGATTGCCAGCTGGACCACGTCAAAGGCCAGCATCAACGTCGCCTCACGTTCTGACAGGCGCTTGTTCTCTGGGTACAGCGTAGTGAAGTAGAGGTTCGCAGCTATCGACGCACCGACCGCAAGGATGGAAGGCCCCACTTCGAATTGCAGTTGGTAGACGCCCACGGCAACCAGAATAGCGATGATCTGGCCAGCAATCGCGAACCAACGTAAAAGGACGAGAGTTCGCAGCCGGACCCAGTTGCTGCGCTGGTGGTCCTGAAACATCTGAAATTCGTTCGTGACCATCTGCTTGTCCCGGTTATGTGGCAGTCCGCCCCATTGTTATTTGGCGCAGGGTCCCCGATCAATGCGGCCAGAAGACCGGAAAGGCCAGAAGGGCCAAGAGGAGAGCCTAGCCATGTCCAGAACATTCGCCTTTGCTGCTGCTGGAGTCGTTTTGGCGACCATCGCCGGAACCTGGGTGGTAACCGGCGGATTGCAGCCAAAGAGCCCGGATGCCCGGTTCGAACGCTGCAACGCAGGGGTTGTGGCGGGGGGGGACATCGGAGGCCCCTTCACGCTTGTCGACGAGAGCGGGACAACTGTGACCGATGTGGACGTGATCACTGAACCGTCGATCCTTTACTTTGGCTATACGTTTTGCCCGGACGTCTGCCCGCTGGACGCGATGCGCAACGCGCAGGCCGTCGACATTCTGGCTGAACAGGGCATCTCAGCGACCCCGATCTTTATCACGATCGACCCCGCCCGTGACACGCCAGAGGTTTTGTCCGCCTTTACGGACAATTTCAGCGACAAGATGATCGGACTTACAGGTTCAGACGAACAGGTGGCGGCAGCGTCACAGGCCTACCGCACCTTCTTCAGCAAGCGCGACGGAGACGATCCCGAGTATTACCTGATGGATCATTCAACCTTCAGCTACATCGTTCTGCCGGACTATGGCTTTGTCGACTTCATTCGCCGGGATGATACCTCCGAAGATGTGGCGGAAAAACTGGCCTGCTATGCCGCAGCCGCTTCGAATTGACCACAAGGGGTCAACGGACTACCTCTCGGGTAGCAAACGAAAGGTCAGAACGTGGAAAGCGAAGGCATCGACCTGGGAGATGATCCCACCCTGCTTCTTGTCGACGACGACGAGGCGTTCCTGAAACGTCTTGGCAAGGCGATGGAAAAGCGTGGGTTTACTGTCGAAATGGCCGAAACTGTTGCGGCCGGCAAAGCCGCGGCAACATCCCGTCCGCCTGCCTATGCCGTCGTCGATCTGCGCCTGGCGGATGGTAACGGCCTTGATGTTGTCGAAACCATTCGGGAACGCCGGCCCGACAGCCGCATTGTTGTTCTGACGGGATACGGCGCTATCGCCACCGCAGTTGCCGCAGTCAAGATCGGGGCGACAGACTACCTGTCAAAGCCTGCCGATGCCAGAGATGTGACCAATGCCCTGCTGGCCCGGAAAGATGAACTGCCGCCACCGCCCGAGAACCCGATGAGCGCGGATCGCGTGAGGTGGGAGCATATCCAGCGGGTCTACGAGCTTTGCGATCGCAATGTGTCCGAGACTGCGAGGCGTCTGAACATGCATCGGCGGACCCTGCAGCGCATCCTTGCAAAACGTAGCCCGCGTTAAGCGGGCAGGACGTCCAACTTCTTGCGGATCCGGTCGACCCGGGTGCCATCGCGCAAGGCAACGGCGGGCAGAACCTCATAGGTCCTGAACCCCATCCTTTGGTAGTAGCCAAGGCCCGAGCTGTTGTCGGCCCTGATGGTGGCGTCGATTGTTGTGACCCCGGCTTGGCGGGCCATTATCATGGTCTGTTCGAAGAGCGCCCGGCCGATGCCCTTGCCGGCCATCGACTGGTCAACAAAACTTGCGATAATCGCCCAGCCGTCCGGAAAGGGATCACCCTCTTCATCTGGCCAGGCAAGTGACTGAAAGCCGGCCGGAGCATCGTCCCATTTTGCGAGAACGCAGCTGACCTTCCGCTTGGGGCTGATGTAGTGGCGCGTCATGCGGGCATCATCGAAAGGCGTCATATGCGCAGTCGTGCCTCCCGTCATGATGATGGGATTGATGATCCCTACCATGTCGCTGGCATCTTCTGGCCTTGCCTGCCGTATCTTCAGGGTCATGTCCGGTCCATTAGGTCGCTGCGTCGAAGGACTTTAACCACTTGATAAAGCTGCGCAAGGCCAGTCCTCTTAACGTTTCCCATTGCTGTGCCGACATATACTGAATGGTCGGACCGCTTCGTCCCGCAGGAGCAACGCAAGGACATTGGCTGCACACGCCTTAGTGCGGAACGCAGCCAGCGATTGACATCACATCTGGCCCAACAGGTCGTAGTGCCTGGCAGTGAATTCGGCCCGCACTTCGGCTGGGGGGCGCAACTGGATGCGGAGGCCCAGGGTCACACTTGGGTCTGGCTTGCCGAAGAATTTGTCTGCCTCGGCTTCTGTGAAGCCTGCGATCTGCGTCGCCTCAAGCCAGGCGCTGATCTTGTCGGCCTTTTTGATCTGACGCTTGACCTTGATCGGGGTGGCCGCAGGCAGTCCAAACCGCAGGTGCACCGCTGCCGCGAGCCTATCGTCAAGGGCGCCATAGCCCGGACCGACAGCAGCCTTGACCGGTGATATCATGTCGCCAATGACATACTCTGGCGCGTCATGCAGTAGGGCTGCCAGCCTCCATTTGACGGGGGCATCCGGAACAATGCGCGAGAAAAGCTCTTCCACCAGAAGGGAATGCTCTGCGACGGAATAGGCATAGTCCCCTTTGGTTTGCCCGTTCCAGCGCGCGACGAAGGCCAGCCCGTGGGCAATATCCTCGATCTCGATATCCACCGGGGTGGGGTCCAATAGGTCCAGTCTGCGACCTGACAGCATTCTTTGCCACGCGCGGGTCATGTGTGGACCGTCAGATCATGGGGAAAGCGGTCAAGATAGTGCGCCATGCGCGGGGCGGCCATGTAGTGGAGCCAGAGCATTTTTCGCATCTCGGCACTGTTCCTTGCAGGTTCGGGTCGAATGGTGATGGAGTCCCGGTCGGGGAAGTGGGCCGCAACGAAGGGGGCGAGAGCCTTGGCAAAACGTGGAGGAAAGATGCCATTGGGATCTTTCCACGGCTTGTTGGGCCCGATGAAGTGAACAAGGTGAGCGTCGGCCATCGATTCGAACAAGCGGGATTTCTGTACGTATTGCCAATTCCACACCGGCGAGATTTCGGCCCAGTTCTGATGGAAGACGACGTTCAGAAGTGTCTGATCTTTGTGAACCAGCTTATCGGCCTGTGTCTGCCCCACATTCTGTGCCCGGCCAAGGGTATTGGCGTCCAGCCAGCGGCGGGTTTCAATCAACAACACACCCGCATTGAAGTATGGCGCAGCAGCAAGGCCCAGCGCCCTGAGATCAGCGGGCCGTCGGTTCGGCGTGCGCCACTGAGGATTGTCGCGCACCGCCGCAATTGGCCGGCCCTTCATGTCGATGGACAACAATGCCGCAAGATCGCCACCTTGGACGAAGATGTCGGAATCAAGGTACAGGATGCGGTCGTAGTCGTTGGCAAATGCATCCGGCAGGGCAAGACGCAGATAGGTACTCACTGTCTGACGCTGGTCCCTACCCATGCCGTCGAAAGCTGCTTCTGCCTCTATTTGGCACAAGCGAACCCCGAGGTGGTCCAGGCTTTTCGGTAGCTCCAGCCTGTCGATCGAGCAGATGCAGATGTCAAAATTACGCTTTGGCGACTGGGTCGCGATCTGCCCAGCCATGAAGGCAGCAAAGGGCAGGTATCTATCGTCGCAGCACAGCGCGATGGCCCGACGCGAACGGGCAGGGCGATCTGCTTGAAATGCGATGGACACGTATGGACCCCACTGACTGGATAATCCCCGCTAACATGACGGATACCGTCGGTACAATCATGCTTGCCATGCCGCATTGCCTGCAATCGGTCAGAATGCTATCTGCCGCCCAAACAAGTATTCAAACATTTCCGCTTAGGAGCAGTTGCAGATGGCAAATGACTACGTCGTTAAGGATATTTCTCTGGCAGAGTTTGGCCGTAAAGAGCTGGATATCGCCGAGACCGAGATGCCGGGCCTGATGGCGCTGCGCGAAGAGTTCGGGGCAAGCAAACCCCTTGCCGGTGCACGCATCGTCGGATCTTTGCACATGACGATCCAGACTGCGGTTCTGATCGAGACCCTTGTTGCGCTGGGCGCAGATGTCCGCTGGGCCTCGTGCAACATCTTTTCGACCCAGGATCACGCGGCTGCTGCCATAGCCGCAGGCGGCACACCGGTGTTTGCCATCAAGGGCCAAAGCCTGGAAGAACATTGGGACTACCTCGACAAGTCCTTCATGTTCCCCGACGGCGCGAACATGATCCTCGACGATGGCGGCGATGCGACCCTTTATGTTCTGCTTGGTGCCCGCGCCGAAGCTGGCGAAGAGATCCTTGCTGTTCCCACTTCGGAAGAGGAAGCGGTGATCAAGGCACAGATCAAAAAGCGGATGGCAGAAACCCCCGGCTGGTTCACCAAGACCCGCGAAGCGATCAAGGGTGTTTCCGAGGAAACCACAACCGGTGTCCATCGTCTTTATGACCTGCACAAGAATGGCCTGCTGCCCTTCCCCGCCATCAACGTCAACGACAGCGTCACCAAGTCCAAGTTCGATAACAAATACGGCTGCAAGGAATCGCTGGTGGATGGCATTCGTCGCGCCACCGACACCATGATGGCCGGCAAGGTCGCTGTCGTCATGGGATATGGTGACGTTGGCAAAGGGTCGGCAGCGTCGCTGCGTGGCGCAGGTGCCCGCGTCAAGGTTACCGAGGTCGATCCGATCTGCGCCCTTCAGGCTGCGATGGACGGGTTCGAGGTTACCTTGCTTGAGGACGAGGTCGCGACGGCCGATATCTTTATCACCACGACGGGCAACAAGGACGTCATCCGCATCGAACACATGCGCGAGATGAAGGACATGGCCATCGTCGGCAACATCGGCCACTTCGACAACGAGATCCAGGTTGCGGCCCTCAAGAACCACAAGTGGACCAATATCAAAGAACAGGTGGACATGATCGAAATGCCTTCTGGCAATCGCCTCATCCTCCTCTCCGAGGGCCGTTTGCTGAACCTTGGCAACGCCACGGGCCATCCGTCTTTTGTCATGTCGGCATCCTTCACAAACCAGGTGCTGGCGCAGATCGAGCTTTGGACCAAAGGCAAAGAGTACAAGCCGGGCGTCTACATCCTGCCCAAGGCACTGGACGAAAAGGTGGCGCGTCTGCACCTCAAGCGGATCGGCGTAAAATTGACCGAGCTGAAGAAAGAACAGGCTGACTACATCGGCGTTACCGTCGAAGGCCCGTTCAAGCCGGAACATTACCGCTACTGATTTTCAATTAGTTTGAAGAGGGGGGCTGGCCGAAAGGCTGGCCCCTTTTGCATGGAACGGACCCGAGTCCCTTTCCGGGACCCCATTTCACCGCAGCCGCAGGCGAGAAAGTCTTGGACGGAGTGCAGTCGGCCTTTGCTTTCACCACTCCGGCCACGAAGTGACGCGCTTCCAGTGCCCGGCCCACGCCTGATTGAAGCGCGGATCTGGGCCATGCGCTGACGGAACAGAAAGGCCTATTTGCTATTTAACCGCGAGCAACTTCTTGCTTTGAACAAGAAGACTCAGCAGGATTAACTGACAAACCAAGAAAACCATCATGACAGGGGGACTGCCACCATGGGAAAAAGAGATGAGCTTATCGCTCAATACGCCGATGATCTTCGCAGCAAGTGCGGCATGGAACCGGATATGGATCTGTTGCGCAAAGTGACCATTGGCTGTGGCCCGTCGATCTATGATGCTGATGCACAAACGGTCGCCGGTAGCCAGGCGTCAGAGCTTGAAACCGTCAAGAAGAACTTCCTGATGAAGAAGTTGGGCCTGAAAGACGGGCCAGAGCTTATGGAAGCCATCAACAGCGTCATCGAGGTCTACGGCAAGTCCGAGCGGAACAAGTACCGCGCCGTCGTTTACTACATGCTGACAAAGCATTTTGGGAAAGAAGCCATTTACGGCTAATCTTTGTTGGGATCGGGCGCAAAGCGCCCGTCCCAGAAACAACTCATTTTATTCGGATTTGATATTTTCCAGATTTGATTGGGAAAGGCAAAACTGACTATAGTGAGTTTGTCGGCCAGGATGGCCTGACCTTCAGTCGTTCCGGTGTGGGAGTACACGGGGTGAGAATGGAGGGTCAGCCATCGGCTGGCCCTCCTGTTTCCCGAAGGTCATTTGACTAGAATAGGGTCAGTATGACCCCGATGATCGTGCATCCGATCATGGCATAGCCGCCGTCGATCAGGGTCAGCCGAAACGGCTTCATCCCGTAGGCGTTGTTGATCATGATCCAGGGCGCGATAAAGAACAGCCCGATCCCGAGGCCGGACATTAGGCCTTTGCCGACCGTATCAATGGCCGCCATGGCAAAGATGTGCCGCATCATCCCGGCGACGATGATCATGCAAATCGCCGAAAGGACGAATGGCATTGGGCTACCATTGCCCTGGGGGCGCCCATTTTGGTCGCGTGGAATGCCTGCTGCTTCCATCCATGGCTTGGACAGCGCCATGTACCAGATCGCCCCGAACACCCATGAACCGGCGGCGGCTGCCACTATGTTTAAAAGCTCCATGATCTTGCCCTTCCCTCTTTGGCAGGATCATCATTGCCCAGATTTCACACGTCTGTCTTGCCCAATTCGCAGATCACCGCCCATTCCGTATCGGTTACCGGCTGAACCGAGAGGCGCGAATTCTTCACAAGGACCATGTCCGCCAGTCGCGGTTCTGTCTTGATCTCCTCAAGGCTCACCGGCCTTTTCAGTGGCCGAACGGCCCGGATATCCACGCAATCCCAGCGCGGATCGTCCGTGGTGCTGTCGGGATGGGACAGGGCGCAGACCTCAACAATCCCGACAATCTCGAGTCCGCTTCGGGAATGGTAAAAGAACCCCAAATCGCCCAGTTGCATGGCGCGCATGTTGTTGCGGGCCTGGTAGTTGCGGACCCCGCCCCATTCTTCGCCTTCGGGTCCCTTGGCCACTTGGTCGTCCCAGCCCCAGACCTCGGGTTCGGATTTGAATAGCCAATGGGCCATCAGCCGATCACCCGGTTCCAATGCTCGATCCGGACGGATGAGAACAGGCCTGCATTGGCATAAGGGTCGTTTTCAGCCCAAACCTCGGCCGCGGCCCGATCGGCCACATCGAGCACGATAAGTGATCCGGTCATATCGCCTGCCGCATCCAGAAACGGCCCGGCCTGAGTGACGACGCCGCTGCTTTTGAGGTAGGCAAGATGGGCGTCCCGATTGGATTTGCGCACCTCAAGGTGGCCGGGTTTGTCGGTGCAGATCAGGGAAAAGAGCGGCATTTCATTCCTCTTTCAGGGGTCGGTTCAATAGAGTTTGCATGGCGTCCGCGACACTGTAGCGGCCCTCGACCAGTCCCGCCACCTGGGCGCTGATCGGAAGATCAAGATCCTGCGCTGTGGCCAAGGCAGAGACAGCTCGGGCGGTCGCCACACCTTCGACGGTGGTGGACGGGTCAAAGCCAGCGCCTTGGCCCATCACCAGCCCGTAGCGATAGTTTCGCGACAGGTCAGACGTACAGGTCAGCACGAGATCACCAAGCCCGGACAGACCCATCAGCGTTTCCGCTCGTGCCCCAAGATGTGCGCCAAGGCGCTGCATCTCTGCAAAGCCCCGGGTCATGAGGGCGGCGCGGGCGCTGTCGCCCATTCCTGTCCCGATGCAGGCCCCGCAAGCGATGGCCATCACGTTCTTCAAGGCCCCACCAAGCTCCGCCCCGATAATGTCGGTCGTCCGATAAAGCCGAAGGGTCGGCACCGCCAATGCCGCCTGTAGCCGGGCACCCGTCGGGTCGTCCTGACAGGCAAGGGTCAGCGCAGTCGGCAATCCCTTTGCGATATCGGCGGCAAAGCTGGGCCCGGTCAGAACGGCGGGCATGGCATCAGGCACGGCCTGCGAAATGATAGCTGTCGGTCCGACCAGCCGGGTCATGTCGATCCCCTTGCAGCAGGCAACCAGCGGTTTCCCCCGTAGCGCACTGGAATGGGACGACAGAAAACCGGCCAGCGCCTGCATCGGCATGGCCAGCAGGATCGTGTCAAAGGCGGCCAGACCGTCAAACCCTGCGCTGACGGCGAGGTTTTGCGGCAGGGTTATGCCCGGCAACCTTTTCGCATTGCGCGTCGTCGCCATGCGGTCGATCTCATCGCCTTCGCGCCCCAATAGGGTGACAGACCGGCCCGCATCGGCAAGGACCACCGCCAGGGCGGTTCCAAACGCGCCCGCGCCAACGATGCCGATCTTCATGCCTTGGCCCCTTTGCGTCCTGCCCCAAGCATGGGCGCCGCGTTGCTATCCAATGGCCAGCGCGGGCGGGCGGACAGGCTCAGGCCATCCCGGTCGCCAAGGGCGAACCGTTCGATCCCGGCATGGGCGATCATGGCGGCATTGTCGGTGCAAAGCGCGAGCGGAGGGGCGAGGAAAGCCACCTCCGAAACACTGCACAACGCCTCGAGCGCCGCCCGGATGCTTTGGTTTGCCGCCACCCCGCCTGCAACGGCAAAGGCAGGACCGGATGGGCGCAGGGCGAGGTATTCGTCGATCGCGCGTCGCGACTTTTCGGTCAGGATGTCGGTCACGGCCAGTTGAAAGCTGGCCGCAAGATCGGCCTGATCCTGTTTCCGCAACCCGCCCTGTTCTGCAACAGCAGCATCGCGGGCCCGCAAAAGCGCCGTCTTGAGCCCCGAAAATGACATGTCGCAGCCGGGGCGGTCCAGCAGGGGGCGGGGCAGGGGAACCCGCTTCGGGTCACCGGACCGGGCTGCCTTTTCAACCTCTGGCCCGCCCGGCTGGGGCAGGCCCAAAAGGCGTGCGGTCTTGTCAAACGCCTCTCCGGGTGCGTCGTCTATGGTGCCGCCAAGACGACGGAAGCTGTCTGGCCCTTCAACGATAAGAAACTGGCAATGCCCACCCGACACCAGAAGCATCAGGTAAGGAAAATCGAGCCCGTCCGTCAGCCGCGGCGTCAGGGCATGGCCAGCCAGATGGTTCACCCCGATCAGGGGAAGGCCGGTCGCCGCGGATAGGCCTTTGGCGCACATGACACCCGCAAGAACACCGCCGATCAGGCCCGGCCCTGCCGTCACGGCGATCCCGTCAATCTGGGAAAGGGTGAGGCCCGCCAAACCAAGGGCCTGTTCGACGCAAAGATCGACCCTTTCAGCATGGGCACGAGCCGCGATTTCGGGGACGACGCCACCAAATTCGGCATGAAGGGTCGTTTGACCCTCGACCACGCTGGACAGGATCGTTGACCGGCCGTCGATATGACGCACCACCGCCGCAGCGGTGTCATCACAGCTTGATTCAATGCCAAGAAGGGTAAGCGTCTGCGCCATGCCGGTTCCGGTTGCGTCCTGATGGTCAGCAGGTAACACTGGCCTGCGTCCGGAACAATGGCAGGACCAGAGGGAGGGTCAGATGCAGACGGCCCCGATCCTGTTGATAACACGTCCTGCTGCCGACGGGGAAAGGTTGGCAAGGGCCGTCGCAGCCCAATGCCCGGTTCTTTTCGACACGATCTATTCGCCAGTGATTAGGATCGTCGATGAACCCATCGTAGTTGATGCGCCTCCGGCGGGACTAGTCCTGACGTCGGCAAACGGCGCTTTGGCGGCCGGGCGGTTGCCCGAACTGGCCGGCCTGCCTGCCTGGTGCGTCGGCGATCATACGGCAGATGTCGCGCGTCAGCACGGCCTCAAAGCCATCTCTGCCGGGCGGGATGCAGATGCCCTTGTCCGCCTCATTCTGGACCAACGCCCCTTTGGCCCCCTGCTGCACCTGCATGGGGCACATGTGCGGGGCAACGTCGCAACAAGAATCATCGCCGGGGGGATCCCTTGCCAGTCTGCCATCGCCTACCGACAAGAGGCGCAGGTCCTGAGCGACTCGGCGCTAAGTGCTTTGAATGGGGATCGCCCAGTGATTCTTCCGGTGTACTCGCCCCGCACTGGCCGGATTATTGCGCAACAGGGCCCTTTTTCTGCGCCACTTCATATTGTGGCAATTAGTGCCGCAACGGCAGAAACCTGTCGTGCATTGCGCCCCAAGACGCTTCAACAGGCCCTCAACCCCGATTCCATGACCATGATCGAGGAGATCCTCAAATTATTGATCAGTCAGCAATTGTAGCCTTCCGCTTGAGGGCACAGATTGAGCGGGCTAGGTTAGGCAGGTGCGTGACGTCTTTCATGCACGAGCGATAAGGGGGCCAAGGTGGCGAATTCGAGAAAGTCCAAGGCATCGACCGAAGCCGACCCCAAACCCGCGGACGACATCCACGACGCGGTGGTCGTTGCGGATGATGCGGTCGACCCAGAGGGCCAGGACACGGAAGCGTCGGATTCGGGCGAGCTGGAACCCCAAGCGGACGTCCGAGACGACGTGACCAACGACCTTGATGATACCAAGCCGGAGTATGCTGAGGATGAGGTAGAAACCGCCTTGTCCGACCCTCAGGAAGAGGGTGCCGATTCCGAGAACATGCCTACCGACCCTGATGTTAATGAGCCCACGGCCGAGGACCTTTCGGTTCAAGAGCCATCCCCCGAATTCGTGGCCAAGGCAGAGCCGGCCCCTCAGGTGACGGTTCAGAAAGTGGGGCTTTTGCCACTTGTCCTTGGTGGCGTCATTGCGGGCGGTCTGGGTTTTGGTGCCGCTTACCTTACGTTTGGACAACAGGGGCAGGACCTGACAACCGAATTGTCGGCCAGGTTATCGGCGCTTGAGGCGCAGGTTTCCGACCTTCCAACGGACGTGCCTGACATTGCCCCGGTCGAGGCCGCTGTGGCAGCGACCCGGGATGATCTGTCCACCCAGATTGCTGAAATCTCGACATCGGTTGACGCCCAAATTGCGGCCTTTGACGAACGGTTGACCGAGGTCGAGCGGGCGCCTTCCGTTGATGGAACGCTTGCCGAAAGTGCAATCGCATCATGGGAGCAGGAGCTTGACCTTCTGCGCGCCGAGATTGCGGCGCAGCAAGGTCGGATGCAGGACATCGCCACTTCGGCCCAGTCCGAGCTGGACGCAACTCGCGCCGCGGCAGAGGCCGTGGAACAGAACGCCGTAGAGGCTGCCCAGCAGGCTGTGGCAAGGGCCGCGCTTGCACGGGTTCAGGTGGCTCTGGATTCGGGTACCCCTTTTGACGCTGCCCTTGCGGACCTTGCAGCAAGCGGGACTGAAATACCCGATGCGCTATCCTCCATTGCGGAAGCTGGCGTTCCGACGATTGCCGTCCTGCGCGCGGAATTTCCTGCGGCCGCCCGTGCGGCGCTGTCTGCCGCGCGGAGCGAAGGTCTTGCCGATACCAATGCCAACGCCCTGACGGCGTTCTTGCGCAATCAGCTGGACGTTCGGTCGGTCGTGCCAAAGGATGGGGATGACCCGGACGCGATCCTGTCGCGGGCCGAAGCTGCCTTGGCGGACAGTCGACTGACCGATGCGCTGGCCGAGGTTGCCAGCCTTCCCGAGGTCGCACGTGGCGAGATGTCCAGCTGGGTCGGCATGGCCGAAGCGCGTGCTGCCGCCATGTCTACCGTCGAATCAATTGCCCAAACACTTAACAACTGAAGGCTTTGCCGATGCTCTGGTCCCTGATCAAAATCCTTGCCTTCGTGACGGTCGTCACTGCTGCCACCTTCGGAGCGGCTCAGTTGATGGAAGTGTCCGGCGGGGCCGTGGTTACGGTAGCCGGGATCGAGCTGTCGCTGAGTCCGCTTCAGCTTACCCTTGGGTTCATCGTTCTGATCTTTCTCGTATGGTTGTCCTTGCAGGCCATTGGCTTTGTCGTGGCCGTCTTGCGCTTCATCAACGGGGATGAAACGGCCATTTCCCGCTATTTCTCGCGCAACCGCGAACGGCGCGGGTTCGAAGCCTTGTCCGAGGGTATGATGGCGCTCGCCTCAGGCGAAGGGGCGCTGGCCATGGCCAAAGCGTCCAAGGCCGAACGTTATCTTGATCGGCCCGACCTGACGAACCTCCTGATCGCCCAGGCGGCGGAACAGTCTGGAGACCGCAAGAAGGCCGAGGCGACCTACAAGCTTTTGTTGCAGGACGAAAAAACCCGATTTGTAGGTGTTCGGGGCATCATGAAACAGCGCCTAGAAGATGGTGACACCGAGACTGCGCTCAAGCTTGCGCAAAAGGCGTTCGAACTCAAGCCGAAGCATGCGGAAACACAGGACGTGCTTCTGCGGCTGCAGGCCGAAAGCCACGATTGGGCCGCCGCCCGTGTCACATTGGGGCAAAAGCTCAAGTCCGGAACCCTGCCGCGAGACGTTCACAAGCGGCGCGATGCGATCTTGGCGCTGTCCGAAGCCAACGATATCCTGTCCGAGAAAAGCAGCATCGAGGCGCGTGAATCCGCGATCGAAGCAAATAGGCTTTCCCCCGACCTTATCCCCGCTGCCGCGATGGCCGCGCGCGGATACATCGAGGCAGGCAACAAGCGGTATGCAACGAGGGTCATCAAGAAGGCCTGGGAAGTTTCGCCGCACCCCGATCTTGCAGGCGCATTCGCCGAAATCGAGCCTAAGGAAGACCCGAAAGCCCGGCTGAAACGGTTCTCGGTCTTGACGCGTCTGCGGCCGGAACACTCCGAGACCAAGATGCTTTTGGCCGAACTCAACATCGCCGCCGAAGATTTCCCGGCAGCCAAACGGGACCTGGGAGACCTTGTCAATTCAGCGCCAACAGCCCGAAACCTGACCCTGATGGCTGCGATCGAACGCGGAGAAGGTGCAGATGATGCCGTCGTGCGCGGTTGGCTGGCACGGGCGCTCACTGCGCCGCGTGGTCCGCAATGGGTCTGCGACAATTGCCAGCACATCCACGCGAACTGGGGACCGGTCTGCACCAACTGCCATGGGTTCGACACCCTAAGCTGGCGGACGCCACCAATGAGCGAAGTCGCGATGCCCGGTGGAACTGAGATGCTGCCGCTGATCGTGGGTCCATCGGCAACCGAGGTTGAGGAGGCCGACGCCCCTGAGGCCGAAGTATTGGCAGACACGGACGTCGTATCAACCTCGGACGGCCCGCCCACAAAATAGGTCTTTCACCCTGAATAGGGCGATGTTAAGAGCGCATCGGTGGCCGCTGTAGCTCAGCTGGTAGAGCACGTCATTCGTAATGATGGGGTCGGGGGTTCGAGTCCCTTCAGCGGCACCAG
>ERZ887849.190-NODE-190-length-67247-cov-10.792014_pt1 | contig 67247 bp, 71 predicted proteins | sample MGYA00521267_ERZ887849 | MGnify/ENA primary metagenome ERZ887849 (study PRJEB32303, sample SAMEA104408601) | aquatic metagenome | biome: Brackish water; feature: Pelagic; material: water | place: Baltic Sea | collected 2014-06-06T16:11:00 | depth 2,863 m ...
TGGCGCAGAAGCAGTCGCAAAGTTGTTTGAGTATTTGGTGGGGCGCGGTGGCTCTCAGGGGTAGAGCCAATCAATCGTGTCTAATAAATATCGCTCATCCCCGTTTATGAGGTAGAGCCGAGGCTTTGTGAGCCGGAATGATACAAAGTAATGGTGGCTATGCCCCGACTTGAACGGGGGACCCCAGCATTATGAGTGCTGTGCTCTAACCAGCTGAGCTACATAGCCGTATTCGAAGAGGCGCGAAAGATACCAGATTTGATCAGACTGTCAAAGAATCCAATGGCTAGACGTTGAATCGGAAATGCACCACATCGCCGTCTTTGCAAACGTACTCTTTGCCTTCGAGGCGCCACTTCCCCGCATCTTTTGCGCCTTGTTCTCCGCCGAGGCTCACAAAGTCGTCATACGCGATGACTTCAGCCCGAATGAATCCTTTTTCAAAGTCGGTATGAATTTTCCCGGCGGCCTGCGGTGCAGTCGTTCCCACGGGAATCGTCCAGGCGCGCACTTCCTTAACGCCCGCGGTGAAATAGGTTTGCAGACCAAGCAAGGAGTATCCTGCCCGAATCAGGCGATCAAGACCTGCTTCCTCGAGACCCATTTCACTGAGAAACATGCTTTTTTCGTCATCTTCGAGCTCGGCGATTTCGGCTTCAATCTTGTTGCAAATAGGAACAACTTGCGCACCTTCTGCGGCCGCATGTTGCAACACCGCATCCACCCAAGGATTGTCAATAAAGCCATCCTCGGCGACGTTCGCGATGTAGAGGGTGGGCTTCACTGTCAGTAGATGGAGCGACGTCAGAATCCGATGCTCGTCTTCACTGAGATCCAGAACTCGGATGGGCTTTGCTTCATTGAGCACTGGAAGCATTTTCTCGCACAGGGCCACAAGAGCCTTCGCATCCTTGTCGCCGCCCTTGGCTTGTTTCTGTGCTTTGAACGCGTACTTTTCAACAGACTCAAGATCTGCGAGCGCAAGTTCGGTATTAATCACCTCAATATCAGACAAGGGATCCACCTGTCCGGCTACATGGATGATGTTGGCATCGTCAAAGCATCGCACCACATGAGCGATGGCATCGGTCTCGCGGATATTTGCCAAGAACTGATTGCCGAGCCCCTCGCCTTTACTTGCGCCAGCGACAAGTCCTGCAATGTCGACAAACTCCATCGTGGTGGGGACGATCCGTTCGGGATGCACGATCTTGGCGAGCGCATCGAGTCGTGGATCGGGGATTGGCACAATACCTGCGTTCGGCTCAATCGTGCAAAACGGGAAGTTTTGCGCTTCGATCCCAGCGCGCGTAAGCGCATTAAATAGTGTGGATTTGCCCACATTCGGTAAACCGACGATGCCGCATTTAAATCCCACTAGAGTCTCCTTGGCGCTGATGAAGAGCGTTCATGGCGGCGTTCCACTCGCCACGGACAATGTCTGGAAGCCACGAGAGTGTGGCACGAATGGCGTCGTCCATCGCGTTTCGGTCATCCATCCGCGGCTTGCCGAGTACGTAGTTTAAAACCTCTGACTTGTGTCCGGGATGACCGATCCCGACGCGGATGCGGGCGTAGGAGTCACCGAGCACACGATGCAAATCACGAAGCCCATTGTGCCCGCCGTGTCCGCCGCCACGCTTAATCCGAATTTCTCCCGGGAAAATATCCAGCTCATCGTGGACGACCAGAATCGCCTCAGGAGGAATTTTGTAAAATTGAGCCATGGCCAAGACGGACTGGCCAGATTTATTCATGAAAGTGGTTGGTTTCAACACATGAACTGACTGGGAACCAATTTGGCACCGGCTTGCCAGTCCAAAAAATTTGGACTGGCCGGCCCAGGTCCCATTGGCCTGTTGAAGCAGCGCATCCAACAGCCAAAATCCGGCGTTATGCCGGGTTTCGGCGTATTCCGGTCCTGGGTTGCCAAGACCGGCGATGAGCTGAATCAGACTCACGCGTTGTCGCCAGACTCACTGTCTGTTGCTGTTGCACCCTTTGCCTTGTGGATACTGACCACTGGGAGATCAGAACCATGGGAGAGGGCAGCCAAGGTGACGCCCGGTGGCACGATCAGGTCTGACAAATGCACGACTTGATCAAGCTCGACGGCGATTAGATCGACTTCGATGTACTCCGGTAAGTCTTTCGATGCGCAACTGACTTCCACTTCAACCATCTCGTGATGCACCACACCACCTTGCTGCTTCACTGCAATACAGTTGGCTTCGTTGGTGAAGTGTAACGGGACATGCACTTTCAGCATGGTATTTGCAGAGGCGCGCTGGAAGTCCGCATGCAACAGGATCGGCTTCGCTGGATGCCGTTGCAGTGCTTTCAAAATAACAGGCTCTTCAGTGCCATCGAGCGTGAGCGTAATCACCGATGAGTAAAATGCCTCTTCTTCGAGGGCACGCATGAGATCCTTATGGGCCACCTGAATCGACAAAGGAGCCGTTTCGCCGCCATAAATCACGGCAGGAACCAGACCTTCCAGTCGACGCAGGCGGCGGCTCGAACCTTTCCCTGCTGTATTTCGCGTTTCCGCGTTTAAACGATAATCAGACATGCAGTTCTCCTTTGCAGTCTAGGCCGACACTCGACCATGTCGGCACAGTGGTGGCCCAAGGGCCATGAGTCAGCGCGTTATCGAAACATCGCGCTGATGGATTCTTCGTTACTCACGCGTCGCACAGCTTCACCTAATAACTCGGCAATCGTCATGACGCGCACTCGGCCAGAGTTAACTAGCTCTGGGCGGAGCGGGATACTATCAGTCACCACCAGTTCGTCAAGCGCACTTCCGGTTAAATTTTCGAGTGCACGCCCTGACAATACCGGATGCGTGCAGTAGGCGACGACACGTTTCGCACCAGCCTCCTTGAGTGCCTTGGCGGCATTGCAGAGCGTGCCTGCGGTATCAACGATGTCATCGACAATCAAACATGTCCGGCCATCGACATCGCCGATGATATTCATCACTTCCGTTTGATTTGCTCGTGGACGCCGTTTGTCGATGATCGCGAGATCAGTATCAATCAGCTTTGCCATCGCGCGCGCGCGCAGCACGCCGCCGACGTCAGGGGAGACCACTGTGACATCTTTGGGTTGATGGCGCTGGATGTCTTCGAGCATCACTGGAGTGGCATAGATGTTATCCACGGCAACGTCGAAAAATCCCTGGATCTGATCGGCATGCAAGTCGACGGTCAGTACACGATCAATTCCGACACCGACCATGATATCGGCAACCACCTTTGCGGTAATGGGGACGCGGGCAGAACGTGGTCGACGATCTTGTCGAGCATACCCAAAATAGGGAACGACCGCGGTAATTCGAGAGGCAGATGCACGCCGCAACGCGTCGCACATCACAATCAATTCCATCAGATTGTCATTTGTCGGCGCGCAGGTGGATTGCAATACGAAAACGTCTTGCCCTCGCACATTTTCAGCAATCTCAATGGCAATTTCGCCGTCAGAGAATCGGCCCACACTCGCATTACCGAGCGGTACCGCAAGATAGTCGGACACCTTTTTAGAGAGATCGGGGGTCGCATTTCCGGAAAACAGCATCAACTGGGCCACTGTGGACTCCTTGTTCGCGTCGAGCGTTGAGAATGGCTGGGGTGGTAGGATTCGAACCTACGAATGGCGGGATCAAAACCCGCTGCCTTAACCACTTGGCCACACCCCAGTTACGCGGTTGCGTCGGAATTATACAACACCGAGGTCTCCGTGAGCGCTGCGATATGAATCGAAGCCAATGTACTCGCGACCGCAAGGGCGTCGCGCTGTGATTGATCAGGATCAATCACAATCACACTGGATCCAGTTCCGGTCAGTTGCGGCTTACCAAACGGGATCAGGATATGAAACAACTGATCAATACTTGGAAAGCATTCACGGACCACAGGCTCACAGTCGTTCTGAGTCAACTCCAACTGCGAGGCGCGGATTCTGCAAGAGGGGGTATCCCTTGTCAACTTTGGATGCGAAAAGATGGCCCGGGTTTCGACCTTCATGGCTGGGGTTGCAATCAGAACCGTGGAGCCACCCCAAGCTTCCGGGACACAGCAGTCTCCAATACCTGTGGCGAAAGCAGACCGACCATAGATAAAGATGGGTACATCGGCTCCGAGACGTCGCCCTAGGGCCATGAGTGCGTCCATTGTCAGCGGGTTGTGATAGAGCGCATTTAGCATCACAAGAGTCGTTGCTGCGTCGCTCGAGCCACCCCCGAGCCCAGCACCGTCTGGAATTTGCTTTTCGAGATAAATACGGCAACCACCTGTGATCTGAGTAACCTCAAAGAACAAGCGTGCCGCAGTCACAACAAGGTTCGCTGTCCCCAGCCCGAGTGGGTCATCGATGAGTTCGGTCTGCGTCGCGAGTTCAAGATGGATCTCATCGCACCAATCGACGAACTGGAAGCCAGTTTCGAGCGCGTGATAGCCATCATCGCGCCGTCCGATAATATGTAGAAAGCGGTTTATCTTTGCAGGGGCAGGCGCTGACCATCCATTCGCAAATCGATGCGACGGTGTTAACCGCGGGGAATCAAACGCCATTCGGTCGATGCCCAACGAATAGAGACTTGTTCACCACGTGACAGGAGAAGTCGGCGGGGTAACTCGTAGCGATCCGCTCCGCTTTGAATGGGCTGGGTGCCTTGATAGGCCACTGTCCATCCTGCTTGAGTCAGACGTGTAATTCGTCCTGCTTCCCCTGTTTTTGCGTCGTAAGGCACGTTGGGGGCTGGTAACCCTCGGACCCAGTAGGGCAAGAAAGACACGGGTAACGGCCAGTTGAGCTCCATCTCAAACAAGGCTTCCGGAGTCATTGCCTCAACCACCTTGTCTGGCGTGGTGAGAGTGGACGATTCTGGTGTGACAATCAAAGAGGCCACGAGACTTCCCGTTGGGGAAAAAAAGCTCCACTCGTCGCGCGTGTCGAGATGTACCCAGCGGATCGAACCCGTATCGGTGCGACCATCTCCTGTCACAGAAATTTTAGCAGTGACATCAAATCCTGTAATTTGCGCGGCGGGCAAAAAGGTTAGTACCTCAGGATCTGGATCTTTTCCCCCGAAGAATGAACAGCCTGAAAGGATGCTCGTCATCAACAATGTATAAATAAGACGGATCATGGATTTGTCAGTCGTTCAATCGTGGCCGTGATAATGGCGCTTTCTGGCTGGGAAGCAAAGCCTTGATTCCAAATTTCCCAGGCTTCTGATTGGCGACCAAGTCGCCACAGTGCCTCGCCATAGTGTGCGGCAATCTCGTGGTCTTGCACCGCTTCCCAAGCTTTTTTAAAGAACGGCAGTGCGTCTGCAATGCGGCCAAGTTTGACAAGTACCCAACCCATGGAATCCAGGATGGCAGGTGACTCAGGCGCACCGGCGAGAGCCTTTTCTATCAGGCGAAAAGCCTCGTCATACCGATCTGTTTGATCTGCAAGGGTATACCCCAGTGCATTGAGTGCATCCACACTCTCTGGCTCAATCTTGAGAATCGCGCGCAAGTCTGCTTCGGCCGCTTCGATCTGATTGAGTTCCGCGTAGGCCAGTGCCCGTGAATAACGGAGATCTGGATTATCGGGGTGCTGACCAATGGCCTCTGATAATCGCACAATGACTGCATCTGGGTTTTCACGGCCAGATAAAAATCGTGCTTCGGCAACATAGAGCGGTGGCGCCAAATATGGGAACAAGAGTCGTGCTTCCTGAAACCAGCGGATCGCTTGATCAGGATTGCCTGTGGCAACCGCTAACTGCGCCAGATGTTGACGAGCATCAACCACCAACTCACCCTGATCGACTCGCAAGAAGCGATCGATTGCCCGAGCTTGGTCACCCGACAATCGAGCCAGATCACCCAAATGATAGTAGGCGGTGGAACGTAGATCTGGCGAGGCAAGCAGTGCCTTGAGATGCCCTTCGGCGGTGACGTTGTCACCCATCTGCATCAATAGTAACGCCAAAGTCAGTCGATCCCGCTCACGTTTTGGGTCTTCGGCGACGACCTCTGTCAAAAGGCTCAGAGCACGTTGATCTTGGCCCTCGAGGCCAACCCAACGCGCTAATTGCGCGCGCACGTCGATGGATTGCTGCGCTGGTGTCAAGCGCTCAAGGACGCTGATTGCAGCTGGGCGATCCGGTAATTCGAGTCGGGCTCGATACAAGATTAATGCGTCGTATGCTTGATGCCTGTCGAGCCAGTTGTCCAACCATTGCGTCCCATCGTCCCCTCGGTTTTGGGTAAGTTCGGTCACAACCATTGCCAAAGATGTGTTGGCATGCGACGAGGCCAGTGCTGCCAGACGAGACAGCCAGACGGATTGCGATGGATCATCTGACCGGCTAATTAATCCACTGATCCATTGTATTTTGTAGTCTGCCGAGGCACTCAACAAAAAAGTGAGGTGGTCTATGGCGCGGTCATAGTGGTTCGACTCGATCGCCACCACGAGGCTGGCCTCGTGTGCTTGCAGGCTATTGGGCGCCCGATCAAGCCATCGTTGGAGTGCGAGGTCAGTCTCCTCGGGAGACCCATATTGACGAGCCAAGGCAGTTGCCCGCGCCGCGATGACTGCATCCTCGGATTGTGTGACAGCCTCTTGATAGAGCGCGATTGCTGCCGGAATATCACCATCCGGGTCTTGCAATAAGCCCTCTGCCAGCAGAATTTGGCCGCCGACGGTGGTTGGGCGATAGGGAGTCGTCCGAGTGTCTTCTGGAGATGCAACTGCGGGTATCACCGGCTGAATTTCACACCCTGATAGCATCAAGGACATGACCGCGCAGCAACCAATGCTACAATCCCGCCAATGACGCATGGTGCTTGATCTTCTCACTGATGGCTCTCTTAACAATTGGTCTCAACCATACCACGGCTCCGGTGGATCTGCGTGAACAGGTCGCCTTTGACGTGGAGACTTTACCCGAAGCATTCGCGCGGTTGCATGCAGCTGTGCCTAGCATTCGGGAAAGCGCCATTCTATCCACCTGCAATCGTACTGAATTATTTCTTGCCGTCGACTCCTTGGAAACGGCCGACATTGGAACTTGGCTTGCCGATTACCATCGGGTTGATGCAGCAGTTTTAGAGCCGCATCTGTATCGCTTCGATCAATTGCGTGCGGCGCAACATATGATGCGTGTTGCTGCAGGCTTGGATTCTCTGGTGCTCGGGGAGCCCCAGATCATGGGGCAATTCAAGGATGCCATGCGCTCAGCACGCGATGCCAGGGCCATGGGGACCGAGCTTGAGTCTGCCTTCGCGAAGGTGTTATCGGTCGCCAAGCGGGTACGCACAGAGACTGCCATCGGTCGTCATCCGGTGTCGGTGGCGTATGCCTCGGTGGTACTCGCTGGACGTATTTTTTCTGAACTGGCGCAGTGTCATGTGGCGCTGATCGGTGCCGGTGAAACGATTCAATTGGTGGCGGAGCACCTCTTAGAACAGGGGGTAACACGTCTTGACGTGATCAATCGAACGCTCGCGAATGCAGAAGTGCTCGCGGCCGCGGTGGGTGGGCATGCCTACTCGTTAGATGGACTCGCCGAGGCGATCTGTCGTGCGGACATCGTGATTAGTTCAACCGGTTCGTTAGCTCCTATTCTCAGAAAGGATGTCGTAGAGCGCGCGCTCAAAATACGACGGAATAAACCGGTGTTTATGGTTGACCTTGCGGTGCCGCGCGATATTGAACCCGAAGTTGGCGCCTTGGAGGCAGTCTATCTCTATACCGTGGATGATTTGGAAGCGGTCATTCAAGAGGGAAAGGCGAGTCGCTTGGAAGCCGCCGCGGATGCGGAACGACTGATTGATGCAGCCTTGGATGATTGGCAACGAGAGCTCCGCGGATACCGTGCGGTCGATACGATTCGCTTACTGCGCGAAGATGTTCAGCGATTAGCGGATGCGGAATGCCTCCGCGCACTGAAATTAATCGAGTCTGGAAAAGCCCCTGATGAAGCGATTCAGCAGTTGGCCCGTCAATTGACCAATAAGTTTTTGCATGGTCCGACGGTGGCACTCCGGTCCGCTGCAGAGCGGGGAGATTTGTCGTTGTTAGAAGCGGCCAATCGGTTATTTGATCTCTCTGAGACTGAGGAAGAGACGTGAACCCCAATTTAGTGAATCGACTCGATCGATTGGTGGATCGCCATGCCGAGCTCTCGATGCTCCTGTCCGATGCGGAGACTGTGGCAAATCAAGCGCGTTTTGTGGCGTTTTCGCGAGAGTATGCCGAGTTAAATCCGATTGTCGAATTGATGGGCAAATGGCGTGGAGTGGAATCTGAGTTAGCCGAATTACAAACGTGGTTAGGCGCAGGTGATGCAGAGTTACGAGAGCTCGCCGAGCATGAAAAACCGCTACTTCAGCACACCAAGCTGGGACTGGAAGCAGAGCTCACTCTGGCGCTCATTCCGAAGGATCCCGCGGATTCCCGCGATGCCTATTTGGAAATCCGGGCAGGGACTGGCGGTGACGAGGCAGGGCTATTTTCTGGTGATTTGCTGCGGATGTATTTGAAGTTCGCTGAGCGCAAAGGATGGCGTGCAGAGATCGTCAGTGAGAGCGCATCTGAGCTGGGGGGCTATAAGGAAGTCATCGTCAAGCTCTCTGGTGAGCGCGTCTATGGCCAATTGAAGTTTGAGTCTGGTGCGCATCGGGTCCAGCGCGTCCCTGAAACCGAATCTCAAGGTCGTATTCATACTTCGGCATGTACTGTCGCGGTTCTGCCTGAGGCAGATCCGTTGGCCGAAACCACCCTAGATCCAAAGGATTTACGGATCGATACCTTTCGCTCCAGTGGGGCGGGGGGCCAGCATGTGAATAAGACTGATTCGGCGATACGGATTGTGCACCTGCCAACTGGCGTGGTGGTGGAGTGCCAGGATGAACGGTCGCAACACAAAAATAAGGCGCGGGCATTGTCTCTGCTGCAAGCACGTCTTGAAGATGAGGCGCGTCGGGTTCGCCAGGCTGAAGAAGCCAGTACCCGAAAGTCCCTGGTGGGGAGTGGAGACCGTTCCGAGCGCATTAGGACCTATAATTTCCCGCAAGGGCGTGTGACAGACCATCGTATTAATCTCACCTTATATCGTCTCGATGAGATGATGGAGGGGATCTGTGAGCTGGTGATTGACCCACTGGTTCGCGAGTATCAGGCGTTGCAGTTGGCAGAGATGGGTGTGCAGTGAGCACCCTCGGCCGATGGTGGACGCAAGCGCCCTGGCCAGAGTTTGCGCTCACTCCAGATGCGCGTGCTGCGATCGTTCAGTTTGGCTTAGGCCTTGATCCGTTGCGCGTGCATTCCTCTCCAGAGGATGCATTATCCGTTGCGCAAGAGACTCGTTTGGCAGAGATAGCAGCGCGTCATCAGGCAGGAGAGCCCTTGGCCTATATATTGGGAAAAACCTGGTTCTACGGGCTTCCATTGAGCGTCTCCCCGGCGGTGCTAATTCCCCGGCCAGATACGGAGTGTTTGGTTGAGGTGGCGTTGCGCTGTGCGGAGCCTCGTGCACCGCTGACTGTGATCGATGTTTGCACAGGATCTGGCGCAGTGGCGCTTGCCTTAAAATCAGCTGCACCTGCCTGGACCCTCATCGGTCGTGATGTTTGTGCTGAGGCCTTGGCGGTCGCAGAAAGTAACGCAGCCGCATTGTCGCTGGCGATTCACTGGCAGCAGGGATCTTGGCTGGAGGGTGCATTTGAATGTGATCTGATCGTCGCGAACCCTCCTTATATCGCCACAGAGGATCCTTTGATTGAACCGAGCGTCGCTGCGTATGAGCCTCATTTGGCTTTGTATGCTGATGAAGCAGGAATGTTTGGACTCCGTCGTCTGCTTGAACAGGGCCGTACAGTGTTGTCCCGTGGTGGGTGGATTGCGTTGGAGCATGGGCCAACTCAAGCTCGCGCACTGAAAGACCTTGCTGAAGGACTCGGGTATGCTCAATGGTCAGTGACAGTCGATCTGGCGGGTCGAGATCGCGTCAGCCTCGGCTGCTGGGAGGGATAATGACGGACCAAGAGCTTCTATTATACGCGCGGCAAATTCTGTTGTCGGACGTTGATGTGGTCGGTCAGCTTCGTTTGAAGCAAGCACATGTCGTGATCTTGGGTTTGGGTGGGCTGGGGAGCCCAGTTGCGCTCTATCTCGCCGGTGCTGGCATTGGTCACTTGACACTGGTCGATGGCGATCAAGTCGATATCACCAACTTGCATCGGCAAATTGCTCACGATCATGCGGCGGTCGGTCGTCATAAGGTGGCGTCAGCGTTGGAGCGCCTGCGTGCCATCAATCCGTGGATTAAGATTGAGACCTTCGCTGAGTATGTAAACGAGACAAACATCGCTGCTTTGATCGCAGGCGCTGACCTGGTGCTTGACTGCACGGACCGTTTTCAGACACGGTTTTTGATTAATCGATTCGCGTGGGCTGCTGGAATTCCGGTTGTTCAAGCGGCTGCGTTGGGCTTGGAGGGCCAGCTCACGACGCTCGATCCTCGTGATTCCCAAAACCCCTGCTACCAGTGTGTGGTCCCGGAAGTCGGTGAGACCGAGATGACCTGCGCCGAAACCGGTGTGTTGGGTCCGGTGGTTGGAACGATGGGAACATTGCAAGCCACTGAGGCCATTGGCGTGTTGTTGGGCTGGCCTGACCGAATGATCGGACGATTGATGCGATTTTCCGCAAAAACTATGCAGTGGCAGACCTTCAAGTACCGCAAAGATCCAGCCTGTTCGGTGTGTCAGTCCCCGTCATCCTCCTGAAGTTTTGCGATTAACACGGCATTGAGTTGTTGCGGATTGGCCTTGCCTTGACTCGCCTTCATGGTTTGACCGACGAAGAAGCCTAGCATTTTCGGGCGTTTTTCGTCAGCAGCCGCCCGATAGTTCGCGACTTGCTCGGGATGGCTCGCGAGGACTCTCTCCACGAGGGCTTCGATCGCCCCGCGATCGGTGACCTGTACCAGACCGCGTGCCGCAATAATGGCATCTACGGAGCCTTCTTGTCGCATCAGCCCCTCAAACACCGTTTTTGCCGTTTTTGAGTTCAAAGTTTGATCTGCGATCCGCACGATTAATTGTGTCAGAGCCGCTGGCTGCACGGGGAACTGTGTGATTGCGTGATCAGTTTGGTTGAGCTCCGATAACACCGTCCCCATCACCCAATTCGCAGCCAGCTTACCTTGCCCAGATTCCTTGGCGACTGCCTCGAAGTAATCGGCGATTTCACGGTCCGCGACCAGCACGGATGCATCGTATTCGGTGACGCCATAGTCACGCACGTAACGGACTTTGCGGGCATCCGGCAGCTCAGGCAAGGTGGCCCGACAGGCGTCAATGAATCCTGCATCCAAGACCACGGGGAGTAGATCTGGGTCTGGAAAATAGCGATAGTCGTTGGCTTCTTCTTTGGAACGCATCGAACGCGTTTCATCGCGATCTGGATCATACAAACGGGTTTCTTGTGTGACCCGGCCGCCGTCGTCAAGCAGATCGATTTGTCGCGCGATCTCAGAGTTGATGGCGCGTTCGACGAAGCGGAAGGAGTTGACATTTTTGATCTCAGTGCGCGTGCCAAGTGTGTTGGTTCCGACGGGTCGGATCGAGACATTGCAATCACAGCGCATCGAGCCCTCAGCCATATTGCCATCCGAGATTCCCAGATATCGAATAATAGAATGGATAATTTTGAGATAGGCGACGGCCTCCTTGGCGGAGCGGAGATCTGGCTCAGAGACAATCTCGAGTAACGCGGTCCCTGCCCGGTTCAAATCCACTCCGGTCATGCCATCGTAGGCGTCGTGAATACTTTTGCCGGCATCTTCCTCAAGATGAGCACGTGTGACGCGGATGCTTTTCTCTTGTCCATCTTCGAGGACGATTGTCACTTGGCCTTGTTTCACAATGGGCGCGTCAAACTGACTGATTTGGTATCCCTTGGGCAGATCGGGATAGAAATAGTTTTTGCGATCAAAGGCGGAGTAAGTGCCAATCTCGGCGCCAATCGCGAGGCCAAACTTGACCGCCATCTCAAAGGCAGCCTGGTTGGGTACCGGTAATACGCCTGGCAGTCCAAGGTCGATGGCCGATGCCTGTCGATTGGGTTCGGCGCCAAAGGTGGTGGATGCTCCTGAAAATATTTTAGAGGCGGTCGCAAGCTGGACGTGGACTTCGAGACCGATCACCGCTTCATAGCGCATTACAAACCCTCCGGATGATCGTGGTGCCAGGGTGTGACCTGTTGAACTTGATGCGCAACATTCAGAATTCGGGACTCTGCAAAATGCGGCGCCATCAGCTGAAATCCCACTGGCAGGCCATCAATCCGTCCTGCCGGAAAGGAGCCACCGGGAAGGCCGGCCAGATTGGTGGCGACGGTGTAGATATCTTCGAGATACATCGCGACCGGATCTTGGGTCTTTGCCCCAATTGGAAAGGCAACTCCTGGTGTCGTTGGGCCTAAGAGAAGATCACATTGGGTAAATGCCTGCAAAAAATCCATCTTGATCAGGCGTCGAATTTGCTGCGCCTTTTTGTAGTAGGCCTCGTAATAGCCTTCGCTGAGCGCATAGGTCCCCATCAAAATGCGTCGCTTGACCTCGGATCCAAAGCCCTCGCCACGTGAGCGCGTGTAGAGATCATTCAGATCTTTCGGATCCGCAGCACGATGACCGAAGCGAACTCCATCAAAGCGAGAGAGATTGGAGCTCGCTTCGGCAGGTGCGATCACGTAATACGCTGGAATTGCGTGATCAATGTGCGGTAACTCAATCTCAATCATCGCTGCGCCCAGGTCTGTCAGCGCCTGGATCACTGTGGTCAGACGGGTACGCATTGCGTCTGACATCCGATGGTCAAAAAAAGCTGTCGGTAACCCGATGCGTAGGCCTTTGAGCGGCGAGTCGAGTGCGTCCCGGTAGGACGGGACCGGATCGCGCGCGGAGGTTGAGTCTTTGGGATCATGGCCTGCAATAATGGCCAGACCAATGGCTAGATCCGCGGCACTTCTCGCAATCAGCCCGCCTTGATCCAAACTGGACGCATAGGCCACCATGCCCCAGCGACTGACACGCCCATAGGTCGGCTTTAAGCCGCAGGTCCCAGTCAATGCAGCTGGCTGCCGGATGGAGCCGCCAGTATCGGTGGCGGTTGCCAAAGGCGTCAATCGGGCTGCGACGGCGGCCGCAGATCCTCCGGAACTTCCTCCGGGGACACGATCCAAGTCCCATGGATTTCGCACTGGCCCATAGGCTGAATTTTCGTTCGATGAACCCATCGCAAACTCATCCAAATTGAGCTTACCAAGCATGCTGAGCCCCGCTGCCTTACATCGCGTCACGACTTCTGCATCATAGGGTGCGACAAATCGACTGAGCATTCGGCTTCCGCAGGTTGTGAGTACGCCTTCAGTACAGAACAGATCCTTGTGGGCAATGGGGATACCGGCAAGTTCAGTCGCTTCTCCGCGGGCTCTCAATTGATCAGCCCGCGCCGCAGCATCGAGCGCCAGTTCTGGGGTGACCGTAATGAACGCGTTGAGCGCGCGATGTCGATCAATAGCATCAAGGTGTGCTTTTACTAACTCAGTGGCCGAAAAGGTGCCTGCGGCCAGTCCATTAATTTGCTCGATTAAGCTCAGGGAATTGAGGGTGCTCATTCGACGACCCTCGGCACCAAAAACAGGCCATCGGCTTTTGCTGGTGCGTTGGCCATCAACGCATCGCGGGCGTCGATGTCGGTGACTTGGTCGGCGCGCAATACTTGGGTGGCTTCCAATGGATTACCAAGTGGCGCGACACCTGTGGTATCAACAGTTGCCATTGCATCGACAAGATCCAAGATGGCATTGAGATCGGTGAGGGCTCGATCTGCCTCAGCATCGGACAAACCTAACCGAGCCAGTCGTGCGACGCGTGTGACGTCATCGCGCGAAAGAGACATAGTACACTCCGTAGAACAACCTGAATGAATTGCACCATGCTAGCATAGGCTGTTGCTCGCGGAGCGCCTCAGATAGACTTCGCGTTCTGTAGATGAGATCCCTGAAAGGATGTGTTCTCCATGTTTAAATCGATTCGTGGCATGTTTTCGAACGATTTGTCGATCGATCTCGGCACTGCCAACACGCTTATTTATGTCAAAGGCAAGGGCATTGTGCTCAATGAGCCCTCAGTGGTCGCCATTCGAACTGTCGGTGCGCAACGGTCTGTTGCTGCTGTCGGGGTGGATGCCAAACGGATGCTGGGGAGGACCCCAGGGAATATCCAAGCGATCCGCCCACTGAAAGATGGTGTGATTGCCGACTTCCATGTCACCGAAAAAATGTTGCAGTTGTTCATTAGCAAAGTGCACGAAAACTCGATCATTCGGCCATCGCCACGGGTCCTGGTTTGCGTCCCTGCGATGTCGACTCAAGTTGAGCGCCGAGCCATTAAAGAGTCTGCGCTGGGTGCGGGCGCACGTGAAGTATTCTTGATTGAGGAACCGATGGCCGCTGCCTTAGGTGCTGATTTGCCAGTCTCAGAAGCCAATGGTTCGATGGTAGTCGACATTGGTGGCGGGACAACGGAGATTGCCATTATTTCGTTAAATGGCATTGTCTTTAGCGAATCCGTTCGTGTTGGTGGTGATCGGTTTGACGAGGCAATCGTCAGCTTTGTTCGGCGACGCTTTGGGACCTTGATCGGGGATTCCACCGCAGAACGGATCAAAAACGAAATTGGAACCGCTTTGCCCTTGGTGGACGAGCTGGAATTGGATGTTCGAGGACGTAATTTGGCGGAGGGGATTCCTCGGCAATTGACCTTGACCAGCAACCAGATTCACGAAGCAATCACTGAGCCTCTCGCGCAAATTGTTGCGGCCGTTAAAAATGCGCTGGAGCAATCGCCGCCAGAGCTTGCTTCTGATATTGCCGAGCGCGGGATCGTATTAACCGGTGGTGGCGCGTTGCTACGGTGTATGGATGAGTTGATTTCGCAGGAAACGGGCCTGCCGGTGTTAGTTGCCGAAGATCCGCTGACCTGCGTTGCCCGCGGAGGCGGACGTGCGCTGGAGTTAATTGATAAGGCATCATTTAATCTGTTTAACTCGGATTGACCCAAGGGTACGTGATGCGGCCACTGTTTTCCCAATCCAGTGTTGCCGCAGTGCGTCTTGCAATCGCACTGGTGACAGCGTTTGCAATGATGGTGCTCGACGTCGGCGTGGGTGCTTTGAACGACGTCCGACTTGTTGTTAAAACCTTACTGGTTCCGATTGAGGCGATTGCTTCGGCTCCGGTTGGAATGTTTGATTGGGCACAAGAAGTCACACGCAGTCGATCGAGTCTTGAACTTGATCGCGAGCAGTTGCAACTCGAGAATGAACGGTTACGTATTGAGCAACTGGAGCTTCAGTCTCTGCAAGCGGAGAATGCTGAACTCAGGCGGCTGCTTGATGTGAGCCAACGTCAGCCTGCTCGCTTATTGCAAGGGCAGGTGCAATCGATTTCCACCGACCCCTTTATTCATCAAGTCACCATCAGCCGAGGCTCCAACGCCGGTGTGGAAGAGGGCTTTCCAGTGCTGTCAGCAGAGGGACTGGTGGGCCAAGTGATCGCGGTCTATCCCCACGCCGCGGACGTGTTGTTGATTTCCGATGGCCGGCACCAGATTCCGATTCAAGTGCAGCGCTCTCGAATCCGAGGGATTGCCCGTGGTATCGGACGATGGGATCAGCTGGAAATGGTCAATCTTCCCGAGACCGCAGACATTCAGGTTGGCGATATTCTGGAAACATCGGGGTTGGGTGGCCGCTATCCGCAAGGTATTCCGGTTGCCCGCGTGACTGGGGTGACCCAGTTGTCGGGCCAGCCGTTTGCAAGGGTCATCGCTGAACCGCTGTCTGCCTTGAATCGCTTAAATTTGGTCATGATTAGTCTTGACTCGGAGGCGCCATGAGTTTTGTCGCCACCTTAATTTTGACCCTCATTTTGACGGCTGTACCTTGGCCATTGGCTGGCTTGGGTGTGGTGCCCCATTGGGGATTTTTATTGATTGCGTGGTGGGGCATCGCCCGCCACTATCAGTTTTCCATGATTTTAGCGTTTTTAGCTTCTATTCCCGTGGATGTGATTTATGGCACGCCATTGGGGTTCCATGCCTTACTATTTTCCGTGATGACGTACTTATTGACCTTATTTGGGACACGTGTTTGGCAAGTGAACTGGCTACGACAAATGGTCGTGATCTTCCCGGTGTTATTGGTCATGATGTCATTGAGCTATTGGGCGCGCGTTCTCCTCGGCCAAGATGCCCACTACGGTGTTCTGTTTTTGCAGTCTGTGACCACTGCTGTCGCCTGGCCTGTCATGCGTTCATTGTATGATTGGGTCTACGATCACTCCCACCATCAAGCAGAAGGGACATGATTCTTGCAAGCCAATCCCCTCGGCGGGCTGAATTACTGCGATTGATCACCCCTGACTTTGAGGTGATTCCCGCGGATGTGGATGAGACGCCATCTCCAAACGAACGGCCTGACGCCTACGTGGAACGATTGGCATTGATGAAGGCTCAGGCCATTGCATTACGCAACCCCACTCAACTTGTATTGGCCGCGGATACGGTCGTGATACAGGATGGAGAGTTGCTTGGAAAGCCACTCGATGAGGCAGATGCGATACGGATGCTCTGCCAGCTCAGTGGTCGAGCACACCAGGTGAAGACGGGTGTGGCCGTGATTCGTGGCCAACACGTGCGCTCAATTGTGGTAACAACGCGGGTGGTGATGCGAGTGGTGACAGACCAAGAAATGCGAGCCTATTGGCACACTGGCGAGCCGCGCGATAAAGCGGGCGGCTATGGGATCCAGGGTCTTGCTGCGCGCTTTATCGCGTCAATCGAGGGGTCCTATACCAATGTGGTTGGGTTACCCTTAGTCGAAACAGAGGCTTTACTCAACGATGCGTCATGAAATCCTATTAAACGTCACGCCCTTGGAAACACGTGCTGCAGTGATTGAGCAGGGGATGGTGCAGGAAATTGTGATCGAGCGTGCCAGCCACCGCGGTTTGGTTGGCAATGTGTATCTTGGTCGCGTGATTCGGGTCTTGCCTGGCATGCAAGCCTGTTTTGTCGAGGTTGGACTCGAGCGCTCGGCCTTTTTACATGCCAAAGATGTGGTAGTGGATGACGCCTTGCGTGATGAACCGATTGCCAAGCTGGTGCATGAGGGTCAAACCATTCTGGTGCAAGTGATCAAGGATCCAGTGGGTACCAAAGGTGCGCGCTTGACTGCTGAGATCTCACTACCCGCGCGTCATGTGGTTTTGATGCCCCTGGTCGAGCACATCGGGATTTCGCAGCGAATCGAGGACGAAACGACTCGGGAGCAATTAAAAGCGCTGGCAGTTGAGGCGCGTCAGCGTCTGGGTGTGTCCTATGGTTTGATCGTGCGGACCGCGGGGGATGGTCATACCCTGGCGGATTTCGAATCCGATTTGCAATATCTGCATCGCGTCTGGACCGAAATCATCGAAAAGCAGAAATCGGCAACAGCGCCGTGTTTGCTATTTGCGGATTTGCAGTTATCGCGGCGTGTACTGCGTGATGTGATTCGTCCTGAGACAGAGCGGTTATGGGTGGACTCTCAAGAGACCTACCAGCAGCTGATTGAGTTTGCAGAGCGCTACATGCCGGATCTGCGCTCGGTGATCCAGCACTATACCGGTGACCGTCCACTATTTGATCTCTATCAGGTGGAAGATGAAATTGAACGAGCACTCGGTCGCGTTGTTGAGCTGAAGTCAGGGGGCTATTTAGTCATTGATCAGACCGAAGCCATGACGACGGTCGATGTGAATACCGGTCGGTATGTCGGCGCGCACACTTTGGAACAAACCGTGTTCAAAACGAATTTGGAGGCGGCGATCGCGATTGGTCGGCAACTTCGCCTACGTAATTTAGGTGGCATCATCGTGATTGATTTCATCGACATGATTGATCCAGAACATCAACGGACGGTGTTACGGACGTTGGAGCGTGCATTGGCCGATGATCCAGTGAAAACTCGGCTGTCAGATTTCAACGAAATGGGTCTGGTCGTGGCAACACGGAAGCGTTCACGCGAACGTCTCGCAGATCAATTGCAAGAAGACTGCCGAGTCTGCCATGGGACAGGTAAAATGAAGACCGCAGAAACGGTGTGTTATGCGATTTTTCGAGCGATTCTTCGTGAGGCGCGCGCCTATTCTGCTGCACAAACGACTGTACTGGCGAGTCCGGCCGTCGTCGATCGACTAATCGATGAAGAGTCCGATGCGCTTGCTGATCTTGAAGCTTTTATCCATCGCCCAATTCGCATTCAAGTGGATGCTACATTCCGCCAAGATCAATTTGAGGTGGTATTGGCATGATGCGTATTGCGGCTATGACTCTGACAGGATTGTTAGTCGTCTTGGCTGTGATTCAAGGCCTTGTCTTTGCCGCGCTCCCCGCCCTGAATTACTGGCGTACCGATATTGAACAGGCGTTATCGACGCAGTTGGCCGTGCCGGTCAAGCTGTCTGAAGTTGGCGTTCGCCTGTCATTTCGGGGGCCCTACCTCGAGGCATTGGATGTGGTTGTGGAGCAACCTTCTGTTCGGATCGAACTCAGGCGGCTCCAGGTGATTTTGGATCCATGGGCGAGTGTACAGGCCGGGGCGCCTGTGATTGCAGCTCTGGCCGTTGACGAAGGCTCTGCTGTTTGGTTGGGTCAAGAAGGTGGCGCGAGCGAGGATCTTTGGCAATTGGCCGCGGCAACACTCGGTACATTACAAATTGCGAGTGAGCGGATTGGTGCAGCCTCTATTGACGATTTTAGTGTCATTGCAGATGGATGGACATTAACCCGGTTGCACGTGAATTTGATTCCTGGGCAAGGCCTCTTAGCTCGGGCGCGTTTGGACACTGAAGCGCAAACGGTCCCAGTGCGACTGGATTGGCGTTTTGCACCTAATCCAACCGCACCACAGGTGATTCATTGGGCGGTTGACGACGCGCGTCTTCCTATCCCACTGACTGAAGAGTTCGATGTGTTTGTGGGTATTCAAAGTACCGGCTCATTGGTGATCGCTCCCAATGCGCCCGTGACAGGCAGTCTGTCGGTGCAGATGCGTGATCTTGACAATCTCGGGTTGAACACACGGTTCACAGCAATGGTTCAAGCGGAATCGCCAACGCGCTGGGCGTGGATGGCAGATCGGTTTGAGGGGGAACTACCCGGGATCACGATCAAAGGTCCCTTGCGTGGTCAGTGGGTCGGTGGGCAGTTGGACTTGGCTGTTGACCGGGTCGAGATTGACGGTGGCGAGACTGTTCCATGGGTGGATCGCTTGCTTCCAGAGACTGTGTTGTCACGGCTGGTTCGATTGAATCAACCACGAATATCCATGTCCAATGCGCACGCACATTGGACCACGGAACAGGGTGTGTCGTGGCTCGCCGACGTTGAGACCGCAACGATTGGGGCGGGCCGAGGAATCCCCACCCTGGGACCGGTCATGGGGCAAGTCTATGCAGAGGGGCAATTCGGATGGTTCGACTTCAGAGGGCCTGATGCCACTTTTGCACTTCCTGAGATCTTCCCGACGCCTTGGCAGAATCACGCAGTCTCCGGGCGTCTCCTTTGGGCGCGTCAGCCGGATGGATTGACAGTGATTGGTCGCGATCTGCAGGTCACCGGTCAGGACCAGGATGTCCGTGGAGAGTTACTACTTGATCTGCCGCGTGCCCGCCAGCAAGGCCTGCAACTTGAACTTCAGGCGAATGCGAGTGTGGGGGCGATGCCTGGTTTGTTGCCCATGGCTTTGGACGCACCAGTCCAAGACTTTCTTCTCAAATCGATTCAGGATGCCGAGATCAAGGCCGGGCGAATTCACTATGCGGGCCCATTAGGGCCAACCGATCCAGTCAATCGGCGTGAATTGGTATTGGACTTCCCGGTGGCTCGGATTGACTTCCAGCCTTTGGCTGAGTGGCCCGCATTTGTTGGTGCGACTGGGCTGGTACGCTGGGCTAATCAGCGGGCCGAGATCGAGTTAGTCGGCCCTGAATTTGGAACGCTTCAGGTGTCCAGGGTGGTTGCACGACAGGATCGAGATGATAGTCGGTTGATTCATGTGGAAGGAACATTGGCAGGCAGTGCCGATGCTGTTCAAGCTATTTTGCAGTCCGCTGGGGTCAAGCCGGCTGCCTTGGGGCGCGACGTGCTGTTGTCAGGCGACCTTAAGGGTGCAGTGGCATTGCAGATTCCGCTGGGCCAAGCGCCTCGCGGTTCTGTGACCATGCAGTCAACGAATCTTCGGGTGGCCTTTGCTGGGTGGCCGCATGTGCTAACCGACGTCACTGGACACGCTGAGTTTGTCTTTACAAAAGGCCTGGTCGCCGAGGGTCTGCAAGCACACTTATTGGGTGCACCAGTCATGATTGATGTGTCAGCCGTAGATGATCAATTCAAAGGGCGGTTGAACGGCGCCCTGACTGGTTCCCAAGCGGTGGCATTAGCAGGGATTCCAGTTCCAGAGGGCTTGCTCTCTGGAACGAGTGATTGGCGCGTGACTGTCGAGTCCAAGGATCGAGAACTGCAAATTGAAGCGGTGACCTCCGGACAAGGCTTAAAAAGCGATCTGCCACTGCCTTTGACAAAGTTGGATGCGGACTCTGATGGCTCAATTCGGGTTCAAATCGCGCGCCGAGAGGGTGTATTTGAGGTCGAGGGCGCAGTGTTTGATCGGGTGCGTTTCTCCGGTGATCTTGCTGCTGACCCTGTGACGCTGCAGGTTCAGGCGAGTGAGATTGACTTACTGGGTTGGGCTGGTTTCGGTGGGACTGGCGATGCCACGAATCTTACGATCATGATGACCCTCGAGCGCGCTTTATTGGGTGAGACACCGCTTGCAATTGATGCACTTCGATTTGAGCGGACGCCACGGTCACTGGTTGTGCGCATTGATGGTGAGGATCTCAGTGGGACGGTCTCCCGTGCTGGTCAGGATCCTGTGAGTATTCGTTTAGATCGCATCAGGCTTCCAGAGGGCGGCGAGTTTCTTGATCCACCGGGTGATGACCCACTTGCACGCTTTGATCCAGGATCGCTGCCGCCTTTAGCTGTGGCCATCGAGCTGTTGGAGCGTGGCACTCAACGCTACGAGCGATTGTATTTGGATATCCGGCCAGGTCCCGCACGGTTGGATGTCAATAATCTGAGTTTCGTACGTAATGCACAACTATTCACAGGGGAACTTGCTTGGGATGAAGGTGAAGGCGGTGCTCGTTCAGCACTCATTTTGCGAGCACAAGGCCCTGATTTGGGGAACTTCCTGCGGGTCAACGAAAGCCAGGCGCTGTTGGAAGCCAAGCGAGGTCAACTCACCATGTCAGTGCAATGGGCAGGCTCTCCGTTGGCTTTTTCACCCCTGACCGCTGAGGGGGAGATTTCTCTGTCCTTGGAGGATGGTCGATTTTTGGAGTTGGGTAATACAGCAGAGGTACTGCGGCTATTTGGAATCCTCAATATCGAGACGCTAACGCGCCGATTACGGCTGGATTTTCTGGATCTGGTCAAGCCGGGTGTTGCCTTCGATGCGGTCAAGGCCCAGGCCCGTTTGGGAGACGGCGTGTTGCGTCTGAATCCAGCCCTTGAGATGCAGGGCCCAGCGTCCAGTTTCCGTTTGACGGGTGACGCGGATCTGCGGTCGAAGACATTGCAACAGCGGTTGGCGGTCGATATCCCATTGACTGGAAACCTTCCTTTGGCCAGTGTGCTACTGGGTGCTCCGCAGATCGGAGGTGCCATTTATTTTGTTGAGAAAGCCTTTGGTACCAAGATCATTCGGGTGGGTAAAACCGAATACGCAATTGAAGGTGCCTTTTCAGACCCCAAGATAACCCTTATTCCGCCTTTCACGAAACCCAAGGAGACCCCCAATGCACAGTCCAATCGCGACCCTCAATGAGTCAGTGTTGGCTCCAGGTGGGCTCGATCTCGACCGTTTACAGGGATTAGTTGGTCGACTCTCAGTCGGTTCCGTTGATTATGGTGATCTGTTTTTTGAGCGTGCCGAAGCCGAGAGTTGGTCTTTGGAAGATGGCGAAGTCAAAGATGCCAGCTTCCATCAAGATACTGGGGTTGGCGTGCGTGCCGTGGCTGGGGATCGGCAAGGGTTTGCATACAGTAGCGAGGTGTCTGAATCACGCATTCGAGACGCCATCGATGCTGCTGTCAGGATCCAGAAGGACAGTGGTGAGACCACGACGGTCGCGTTACAGCCCAAAGTGTCACCCTGCTTGTATCAGCCCATGAATCCAATTCTCGAGCAGGCGTCCCAACAGAAAATCGAATATCTCAAAACCCTAGATGCGGCGGCGCGTGCGGCGGATCCCCGGATTTCAGAGGTACAGGCGAGTCTGACGATCAGTTATCGCGAGATTTTGGTCGCAGCGACCGATGGCACCTTGGCAGCCGATGTACGGCCCTTGGTGCGTCTCAGTCTGACCGTCTTGGCTCAGGCGAACGGGCGCCGCGAGCGAGGCAGCTCTGGGTTGGGTGGACGATACGACTTAGCAACACTCTTAACCCCTGCACATATTGCGCAGCTGGTTGACCAAGCGGTTGCACAAGCTCTCGTGAATCTTGAGGCGATCGATGCACCGGCGGGAGAGTTTCCGGTTGTGCTGGGGTCCGGGTGGCCGGGTGTGCTTTTGCATGAAGCGGTCGGGCATGGCCTCGAAGGTGATTTCAATCGGAAAGGCTCATCGTTTTACAGCGGTAAAATTGGCACCCGTGTTGCGGCACCGGGGGTGACAGTGGTCGATGATGGCACCTTGGTTGATCGCCGAGGGTCCTTGAATGTGGATGATGAGGGTGTTCAGAGTCAGCGCAATGTGTTGATCGAGGACGGTTTGTTAGTTGGCTACATGCAAGACAAAATGAATGCGCGGCTGATGGGTGTCCCACCGACTGGTAACGGTCGGCGCGAGTCCTATGCACACCTGCCGATGCCACGGATGACCAATACCTTTATGGAGGCAGGTACTGCAAACCGTGATGACATGATTCGCTCGGTGAAAAAAGGTGTGTTGGCGGTTAATTTTGGTGGCGGCCAGGTGGATATTACGTCCGGTCAGTTTGTCTTTGCTGCCAGCGAAGCATATTTAATTGAAGACGGTCAGGTGACAGCGCCCATTAAGGGAGCCACCTTGATTGGGCATGGCCCCAAGGTCATGCAGGCAATTTCGATGATCGGTGCTGATGTTGCGCTGGATACCGGTATTGGTGTGTGTGGGAAGAATGGTCAGAGTGTGCCGGTCGGGGTGGGTCAGCCAAGCTTGAAAATTGACCGACTCACGGTCGGTGGAACGGCTTAATGCGAGAGCGCTGCGACCAACACCCGAAACAGCGCGCGCGCTTCGCCGCGGTCTGTCCCGCGTTGCCGTGCTTTGATGGCGGCGCGAACATGCTGATTCAGGATTTGCGCATCGGTTTGGACCGTGTCCAGAAAGGCCGCGACCGATTTGGGGTCAGTCAGCAGCCGCTCACGCCATTGTTCTGCCTTGTGCAACACGCGCTTTTGCTCGGCACTACCGTGCAAAAATGCTTCCAATTGTTGAGCAATCAGGCCCGTCTCAACGTCGCGCATCACTTTGCCGATAAACTGCAGCTGTCGACGCCGGGCTTCATGATTTTTCGGGGCAAGGCTGCGGTATGCGATCAATGCTTCGCGGAGCTTCTCGGAGTCCAATTGCAGTCGTTTAAATTGGCCGTCTGGCAATTCCACAAGTTGTGCACCCAAGGCTTGCAGCGCATGCATGTCACGTTTTCGAGCGCTTTTCGACGGACCTTCGTACTCGTCAAAAGCGGTTTCATGTTGATTTAAGGAGAGTTCGTTCGTCATGGTGGCTGAGTTTAACCCACAATTGGAAAAAAGCCGTCTCTCAGAGCGGATTGAATGGATTTTATCGACTGCCAAACAGCACGGGGCGGATGCCTGTGAAGTCGCCGCGAGCAGTCATCTGGGTTTGGATGTGCAAGCGCGGATGGGGCATGTTGAGAAACTCGAGCTCAATCGTGATCAATCCGTCTCGGTGACAGTGTTTTCAGGTCAGTCGCGTGGGTCTGCAACGACAACGGATTTTAGTGATGCCGCGTTATTGCGGAGCATCGATGCGGCCATGGCGATGGCGCGGGTGACTGCACCAGATCCCGCAGCCGTGTTGGCGACACCTGAACAAATGATTCAGTCGGTTCCTGACCTCTCCTTGGATCACCCGTGGTCTTTGACACCCGATCAGGCGCTGGAGCTTGCGATCTCTGCGGAAGCGGCGGGTCTTGCAGTGGATCCGCGGCTCACCAATTCAGAAGGTGCCTCTGTCTCATCGACGCGTGGCGTGGCGGTGCACGGGACCAGTGAAGGGCTGTTGGTGAGTCAGGCTTCCAGTGTGCACGGGATGTCGTGCGTGCTGATTGCAGAAGATGGAGAGAGTCGAGAGCGAAATTATGCTTATACCCATGATCGACATCCCACGAATCTGATGCGTGCTGAAGACATCGGTGTGGAAGCGGCGCGGAAGACGCTTGAACGCCTACATGCACGGAAGTGCCAGACTGGTGAAGTCCCGGTCTTGTTTGCCGCCGATGTTGCGTCAGGCCTGTTGGGTCATCTCTTTAGCGCGATTGGTGGGAATGCCTTGTATCGAAAAGCCAGTTACCTACTGGACCGGTTAGGAACCCAGGTCATGCCGGAGTGGGTATCCATTTTTGAAGATCCACGATTACTCGGTGCCATTGGGTCATCAGCCTACGATGGGGATGGACTCCCCACGCATCGCCAGGCATTTATCGAGCATGGCCAATTGGTGCGCTATGTGTTGTCGCTGTACTCCGCAAAACGATTGGGCATGGAAACAACCCACAATGCGGGTGGTGTCCGTAACATTCGCTTTGGCGGTGATGCGTCCTGGGATGCTCTAGTCCGCCAAATGGATCGTGGCTTGATTGTGACTGACTTGATGGGTCAGGGCGTGAATTTGGTGACTGGAGACTATTCGCGTGGTGCGTCTGGCTTTTGGGTGGAAGGAGGCGAAATCCAGTACCCAGTGCAAGAAGTCACGGTTGCTGGTCATCTTGATCAATTGTTCAAACATCATCTGGTGGCAGTGGGTGCGGACATCGACACCCGTAAAAGCTTGGCAAGTGGCTCGATGCTATTTGATCGCATGATGGTCGCTGGTGAGTCGGCTTAGGCGTACATCACCGTCGCGATGCCAAGGAAACAGAAAAACCCAACCACATCGGTGATCGTTGTCAGCACCACGCCACCGGCGAGCGCTGGGTCTATTTGCATCGATTTGAGGTAGCCAGGTAGCAGCGTGCCCGCTAAGGCCGCTACCGCGAGATTGGCGACCATGGCAATGGCGATGACGTAGCCAAGAGTGATGTCATCGAACCATAAAAATGCAGCTGCGCCGACCACAACGGACCAGAGACATCCATTGGCAATCCCGATAATCACCTCTCGATTCACGAGCGCACGAATATTCGCAGAGCCCACGCGACCCATCGCCATACCCCGAATGACGATCGTTAGTGCTTGGGTCCCTGCAATTCCGCCCATCGATGCCACGACCGGCATTAAGATCGCAAGGGCGACGACTTGTTCCAGCGTGGCTTCAAACAATCCGATCACGGCAGATGCCAAAAAGGCCGTGAGCAGATTAATGCCGAGCCACACGGAGCGACGTCGAACCGTTTTCACCAAGGGTGCGAAAATATCTTCGTCCTCATCTAAACCCGCCTGACCCATCAGTGAGTGATCAGCGGACGCACGGATGACATCGACGACGTCATCGATAGTGATCCGACCGAGGAGCTGGCCGTGATCAGAGACCACCGGCGCACTGACCAAATCAAGGCGCTCGAAGCGGCGTGCCACTTCGTCTGAGGGCGTATTGAGGCTCAACGGCTCGACCTCAGTGTCCATAATCTCACGCACTGTGGTATTGGGATCAGCGATTAAGATCTGAGTGAGTGCGACGGCCCCGACATACTCATCTCGCCGGTTGACCACCCAGAGTGTATCGGTCATCGCAGGCAACTCTCGGTAACGGCGGATGTAACGAAGCACGACGTCGACCGTGATATCAGGACGGACCGTCACAATGTCGGTGTTCATCAAGCCGCCAGCAGAGTCCTCGTCATAGGACAACACTGCTTCAACCCGCAACCGATCCTGCGCATCCATCGCCAATAAGACTTCATTGATCACGGTCTCAGGTAACTCTTGGAGCAAGTCGATCTTGTCGTCAAATTCGAAGCTTTCGATCAGTTCTGCGAGCTCTTCGGGTTCGAGACGCGCGACAATCTCTGCGCGTTCCTCTTCACCCAGATAGGCGAGCACATCTGCTGCACTGTCTGCCTCGACTAAGTTCCACAAAATTGTCCGCTGACGCGGTGGAACAGAAGACAATAAGTGGGCAATATCTGGGGCAGAGAGGTCATCGTTAATCAGTTGGCGTGCGCGTGCGAGTGCGCCCTGTGATAGAGCAAGATTCAGGCGCTCAAGATTGACCTGGGTGGATTCGGGTTCAAGTTCGCTGAGCGTATCAGTCATCAGCAAGGCTCCCCAAAGCCGGAGTCAAACAAATCGGTGAGGATGGGTGCAGCCGTGTCAGCATCTGGACCCTCAAGATGCAGCACAAGTGCGCTGCCTTGACCTGCGGCCAGCATCAGCAGTTGCATGATACTTTTCGCATCGACTCGACGCCCAGTGGTGGGGTCTTCAAGCTGGATATCGCTCTCGAATGCACTCGCCTCGCGGGCAAGCAGATTTGCAGCACGTGCGTGCAGTCCAAGCAGATTTCGGACGGTGACTGGGTGTGCAGTCATTGGGTAGAAACCTGTTCGCGCGCGAGCTCACGGTGCACGACATCACAGGTGGCGGGCAAATCTGACAGTGCTTTGGCGACCTGTTCGGCCAAATACACACTGCGATGCCGTCCACCAGTACAACCAATCCCCACGGTGAAATACTGTCGTCCAGCGCGCGCATGTTGAGGCAACCAATACCGAATATGCGTCACAATCTCTGCCAGCAAATATCGCGTAATTTCAGAGGCCTGGAGGTAATCGGCGATGCCATCATCTCGCCCCGTCAGAGATCGGAGGGTTGGCTCCCAGTGCGGGTTTGGCAATGCGCGTGCATCGAAAATGGTATCCACGTCCAGAGGAATTCCATGTTTAAACCCGAACGATTCGATCTTTAAAAATACATCTGTCGTGGACGTCGTCCCCAAGTGGCGCCGCATAGTTTCGCGGAGCGCATGGATCGATAATTGCGACGAATCAATCGTAATGGTGGCGAGGGCCGCAATGGGTGCAAGACGCTGACTTTCTTCTGTTAACGCTTTTGATAGATGCGCTCGATCTGCGCCAGAGGACAATGGATGGCGACGACGCGTTTCCGTATACCGTCTGACCAGTACATCGTCGTGGGCATCGATATAGACCACTTGGATATCATCACACTGCCGCTTTAGCGCAGACATCATGCTAGGCATCTCAGTCAACTGGCCGAGCGTACGAATATCAATTGATACGGCCAAGCCACGCCCCACAGTGAGTCGAGAGATGGTATCGACAGCCTCAGTTAAGAGCGCCATTGGGAGATTATCAATGCAGTAGTAGTTCAGATCCTCGAGCGTGCCCAAGGCAGACGATTTGCCTGCACCGGAACGCCCTGTGACCACGACTACGCGCATTAGCCACGCTCTTTCGAAAACATTGCGTGGGCCGTTTCAAAGAGTTCATCGGTATTGGTCGCGAGCTGAAGTTGATGTCTAAAGTGATCATCCGAGAAGCAGTCCGCGAGGTGCGCCAGCAGATTTAAATGCACCTGATTCGTGGTCTGTGGAACGAGCAGAATAAAAATTAATTCAACCGGTTGGTTGTCGATCGCATCAAAATCTACACCCTGATTGAGCTGGATCAGATACCCCATCGCATCTGTTTGAGCCATGTCCTGCAAGCGGCAGTGGGGGATTGCGACGCCATATCCGATGCCAGTCGAACCGAGGCGTTCGCGATCAATTAAGCCTTGATACACCGTTGATGCATCAAGCCCACTTTCGGCCGCAATAAATTCTGAGGCCAGCTCAAGAATGCGCTTTTTGCTGCCACCTTCTAAGTTTGCCGCGACGCGCGCTGGTGTGATGATGTCTATCAGTTGCATGGGTCATCTATCTAAATGAATGTCATCAGGGTGACGCTTGCCACCCTGCGCAGTGTAGGTCGAGATCAGTTGCCGTGCATTCGCGAGATCACTTTTTCTCGATGTTTGACGAGTTGCCGATCCAATTTATCGGCCAAGGCATCAATTGCCGCATACATATCATCGTGCTCAGATGATGCGTGCACATCTGCCCCCGCAACATGCACGTTACCTTCCGCGATTTGGCGTTGTTTTTCGACGGTTAGAATGATCTCTGCTTTGGTAATGTGTTCCGCGTGCCGTTCGATCCGTTCTAACTTCTCGTGCACGTAGCTTTTGAGCGCTTCTGTGACATCCAGTTGGTGACCACTGATGCTGATTTGCATACCCATTGCTCCTTGTTCTGGTTGCGTCTGAGGACGGATCCCCAGACCTCAACTATGCGCTTTTTGGAGGCCGACCGGAAGACTAGACGAGCTGTTTTCGCTCGCTGGATCCACTGATTCCGAGCATTTCTCGGTACTTTGCAACTGTTCGTCGAGCCACGTGAAAACTACGCTCTGCCAGCAAGGCGGAGAGTTTGGCATCCGACAGTGGCTTTCGAGGATCTTCGGCGCCAATCAATGCCTCGAGGTGCGCCTTGATGGCCGTTGAGGAGGCTTCGCCACCGTCATCAGTCCCGACATGGCTTGAGAAGAAATACTTGAGCTCCAGTGTGCCCCGTGGCGTATGCATATATTTCTGGGTGGTCACGCGCGAAATGGTGGATTCATGCATGTCGACCTTTTTAGCGATGTCCGCAAGGATCATCGGTTTCATTGCCAAAGGACCCAGTTCAAAAAAGCCGGTTTGGGCTTCCACGATGCAGGTCCCAACTTTGAGCAATGTCTCCGCACGGCTTCTCAGACTTTTCACAAACCAACGCGCTTCTTGCAGTTGCGTTTTTAGATACTGCCCGGTCTCGGACTGATCGCCACTGCGCACCAAGTTTGCGTAGGCATCATTAATGGATACCCGCGGCATGGCATCCGGGTTTAATTCGACCATCCAACCCTCTTCAGTGCGCCGGACAATGAGATCAGGAATGACATATTCGGAGTCTTCGGAGCCAATATGTGAACCGGGCTTTGGATCGAGTGAGCGAATCAAGGCCAGCGCTGAATCCAGAGCATCATCGTCACACTTCAGTACACGTTTCAGGCCGATTCGGTCCCGTTTGCCGAGAATATCGATGTAATCCCGAATAATGGTGTGTGGCAAGGTGACATCACCACCGAGTTGTTGGATTTGCTCAAGCTGGATTAAGAGCGTTTCTTGAAGGGTCCAGCACGCCACGCCGACCGGGTCAAGTCGCTGGATCTGATGCAGGACACAGAGAATCTCGTCGTCTTCGATATCAGGGAGGTCATCTGCAAGTGACTCGTGGATTTCATCGAGCTGCGCTTCCAGGAAGCCATCCTCATTCAAAGAATCCACCAACACAACAGCGATTAATTGATCCCGCTCGGTCAGAGGCATGAGGTTTAACTGCCACAGCAGATGGTCGGCGAGAGTTGTTGTGACCGCCGTTCTGCTTTCAAAACTTTCCATTTCCTCATCGGACGCCGTCCGCGTCATCGGCCGGACACTGTCGAGGTGGTCAGTATCTGACCACTGTGTCTCAACGGCCACTTCAATGGCGTCGTAGTCCATGTCGTTGACCGTTTCGGTCACTTCCGGTTCGGCGTAGTGTTCGAGTTCTTCTTCCCGCTCAAGGAGTGGATTTTCTTCCAGAGTCCGCTCGATTTCTTCGTGAAGATCGAGGGTCGACATCTGCAACAACTTAATGGCTTGCTGCAGTTGCGGGGTCATGGTCAGACTTTGACCAATACGGAGCTGTAAACTCTGTTTCATGAAGGCAATGTCATCGTAAATTGTTCGCCTAAATAGGTGGCGCGTACATCCGGATTGACCAATAAACTGGCTGGGCTACCCTCCGCCAACACACGGCCTTGGTTGACGATATACCCCCGCTGGCAAATTCCCAAGGTTTCCCGCACGTTATGATCAGTGATCAAGACACCAATGTCTCGTCGTGCAAGGTCGCGGATGATCTCTTGGATCTCGTTGACAGAAATGGGATCGACTCCCGCAAAGGGCTCATCAAGTAACATAAATTGGGGGTTAGAGCACAGTGCCCGGGCGATTTCGACGCGACGCCGCTCGCCACCTGAGAGCGCCATCCCAAGTGTATCGGAGAGGTGTCCCAACCCAAATTCGTCCAGTAATCGTTCGCGTTCTTTGGATCGACTCTCGCGATTCAAGTCAGACCGAAGCTCCAAAATCGCCATCAGATTGTCGGCAACCGAAAGTTTTCGAAACACCGATGCTTCTTGCGGCAGATACCCAAGTCCGGCGCGTGCACGGGTATGCATCGGCGCCTGACTCAGGTCTTTGTCGCCAAGTCGAATCTGTCCAGAATCAGCTGTGACCAGCCCCACAATCATATAAAAACTCGTGGTTTTTCCGGCTCCGTTGGGCCCGAGAAGTCCAACAATCTCCCCCGCATCGACATGCAAGCTGAGGTCTGTCACAACCGACCGACCTCGATAGCTTTTTGCCAGATGATGCGCGCTGAGTCGGGTCATTGCTGCACAGGTTTCGGTGCAAAGATCATTTGGACTCGACGCTCACGGGTTCCTGACCCAGTGACCTCCCCGGTATCGGTGTGATAGCGAATGTCGGGTCCTTGAAACGCAGAGCCATCCAGCTCGATTTTGGCAGCACCACTAAGCCGGACTGTGGCCGTCGAGAGGTCATAGTCAATGGTATTGGCCAGCCCACGGACTGGCTCGCTATCGTTGGCCCGTCGCTTTGACTGGAAGCGGGCAGGCTGCCCTTTCGCCTGCATGCGACTGACGGCGCCGTCGGCATCAAGCGCAATGTCGAGTTGATCGGCTTGGAGCTGAAACGACCCTTGGCGCACGTCGACCGACCCGGTGTAGGTTGCCGCATTGGCTTGTTCGTTAATCACGGCTTGATCTGCGTTAATTTCAATCGCCTGTTGACGGTCGTCAGGAAGCGCCCAAGCAGGCATGACGAGTAGGCACCCGATTATTGTGCGGAGGAACTGGGCCATCGTGTTGTTACCTTTTCTCCAAGTGTGAATGCATTTGATGTGAGATCCATCATCAACCGATCACCTCGACTGACAGTATCGCCTTGCGTCAGTGTCACCGGCGTTGTGGATCGAATTTGATCCTTCGTTTGATCCCACAGCAGCGCTTCTCCAGTAATATGCCACGCCACTTGTCCAGGCGCAGTACGCTGAGCGATCACATCGCCGATGAGTTGCAGTTGAGTGCGGTCCGTGGATAGTTGGCCTAACGCACTGACCACTGTCCATTGTTGAGCGCCGCGATCAAGCCAAACTTTGGGTTCAGTGAGTCGGGCTTCAGCGCGGTCACCAAAATCGATCAACGTATCTGCTGTCAACGTTCGAATCAGGCGACCGTCTGGGCCATAGTGTCGTTGCCGGACATTCTCCATAAATGCATCGGGGCGCTGTGCAGTGATGGCTTGAAGCTCTGCAGACAGGGGTGTTGATCGAGGGGAGATTGCGAGGCCGAGCGCGAGACTCAGAACTGCAAGCAGCGCAATCCCGAGCCGAGAAACACTCATTTAGCAACGCTCCGATACAGGTCTGCTTCATCAAATCCACGAGCTTCGAGGAGGAATCGACACACCTCCCGAACCGCACCCTGACCACCCTGTCGCACAGTGACGAAGTGGGCTGCCTCAATGACAGCCGGGCAGGCGTTTGGCACTGAGGCAAAAAACCCTGCCAGCTGACCAGCAGCTAAGTCCGGCAGGTCGTCTCCCATGTAGCCACACTCGATGAGTGAAAGACTCAGAGCATCCGCGAGCTCTTCCAATGCTTGCCGTTTGTCATCACGACCGCTAATGATATGGGCAATACCGAGCTCTGCGAAACGATGTTCCACCATGGCGGAGGTTCGTCCAGTAATAATTGCGACTGGGAGACCAGATGCTTGAAGCAACTTCAAGCCGAGACCATCGTGTGTATGGAAACACTTCAGAGCATCACCTTCTACGCCGTAATAAAGTCGACCATCTGTAAAGATGCCATCCACATCAAAGGCCATCAATCGGAGTGTTTGCGCGCTCATACGACGCCTGCTTGCAAAAGGTCTTGCATGTTCAGCACACCGATTGGCTGTCCCTTGGCCATGACGACAATGGCATTGATTCGGGTGTCCTGCATGATACGAACCGCCTCAGCGGCCAGCGCACCGGATCGGATATGCGTCCCTCCCACAGTCATGACATCTTTGATTTGCACTGTCGCGAGGTCGACTCCGCGCTCGACTGCGCGTCGCAGATCGCCATCTGAAAAGACCCCAACACACCGCCCATCTGCTGACAGCACAGTGGTGAATCCGAGTCGTTTTGCAGTCATTTCCAACAGGGCGGTGGTCACGGGCGCATGTTCGGGAACAGCAGGAAGTGCCTCGCCGGCATGCATGATGTCATCGACCTTCAGCAGTAACTGTCGACCCAGCGCGCCGCCAGGATGAGAAAATGCAAAGTCTTCTCGAGAAAATCCTCGAGCCTCAAGCAGCGCAATCGCGAGTGCATCTCCCATCACCAGCGCTGCTGTGGTGCTTGAGGTTGGGGCAAGGTTCAATGGGCAGGCTTCTGTCTCCACGCGGACCAGAATGTGTTCATCAGCTTGCTGTGCCAGGATGGAATCAGGGTCTCCAGTCAAACTGATGAGGGGGATACCCAAGCGCTTGATCAGGGGCAGCAAGGTGACGATTTCAGCGCTGGTTCCAGAATTTGAGAGCGCGAGTACTACATCTGCTCGGGTGAGCATGCCAAGGTCACCATGACTCGCCTCGGCAGGATGCATGAAGAACGCGGGTGTCCCTGTTGATGCCAACGTGGCCGCGATCTTGTGCCCAATATGCCCTGATTTCCCCATTCCTGTGACGACGACCCGTCCGCTGCAGTCGAGGCAGAGCTGGCAGGCACGCGCAAAGCTCTCAGACAACTGTCCGCGGAGACTTGCAATGGCGTCGGCTTCGAGACCAATGGTGCGTTCTGCGGACGACAAATAATTCATGGTATCGGCACAATTGTTACTGCGATATGGACAAGATAGCCGACGTACAACAGAAGAAAAAGAATTCCGTGTTGCCGTTTGAGGGTGCCCAAGGCCGCGTAACGGGCAAATAAGAACAGTAAGAGCGTCAGACCGAAGGTCCATGGCATGTCTCGACTGAGCACATCTGGATCGATAGCAAAGGGGCTGATCACGGCCGCTAAGCCAATCACACCAAGGTAATTGAAAATATTGGAGCCAATCACTGTACCAAGCGCCATATCGGTTTGGCCGCGTCGTGCTGAGGCGATACTGGCGGCTAGCTCTGGCAGGCTGGTACCGACTGCAACGATCGTCAGCCCGATAATCAATTCTGAAATGCCGAAGTACAGCGCAATTTCTATTGCCCCCCACACCAAGAGCTTGGAACTACTGAGAAGGACAATCAGACCGCCGATGGTCAGTGCAAGTGCAATTGGCAAACTGAGTTTGGGAATATTGACGGTCTCGTCATTGGCATTCTCATCTTTGATCAATCGATATAAGAGGATTGGCAGTAAAATCAGGAGCCCAATGCCTGCCACACGATCAAAGCTGGGTCGTAACGTCAGTAGGGCAATCACGACGGTAACCGCAAGCAGGATTGGTAGGTCACGCACCACTAGGGCGCGGGGGACGAGCAGTGGCCAAATGAATGCCGTCGCACCCAACACTAACGCAATGTTGGTGATGTTGGAGCCCAACGCATTCCCTAACGCAATACCCGGACTACCTTCGTAGGCGGCGACGGCAGAAACCAATAATTCAGGCGCCGAGGTGCCGATGGAGACGATGGTCAGTCCGATCAGAAAATGACTCATGCCAAGGCGATCGGCGAGCGCCGAGGCACCATCCACAAATTTGTCAGCACTCACCACAGTGAGCGCGATGCCGACGATGGTGGCGACAATTGCGAGTAACATAAAGGCTCCTTTACCGATGCCGCGCATTAAACATGTGTTTCTCTGAGTCTGCTACAATTCTGGGGAATTCAACCCACAGGAATAGATGGTGTCAGAAACCCAGGATGCGCTCGTTGAGATCGATGCACTGACATTTCAGCGCGATGATCGGCTCATTTATGACGGCATGACGGGGTCGATCCCGCGTGGCCGAATTACAGCTGTCGTGGGTCCGAGTGGAACTGGCAAAACAACTTTGCTGCGGTTAATCGGAGGCCAACTCAAACCGACCCGTGGCGAAGTGCGTTATGCCGGTGAGGCTGTCCATCGGCTGAGTCGTGATGCGCTGTTTCGACTGCGTGCGCGAATGGGTATGTTGTTTCAAAGTGGTGCCCTATTTACTGAGTTATCAGTCTTTGAAAATGTGGCCTTTCCATTGCGTGTGCACACCGATCTCGACGAGGAACTGATCCGTTTTGTGGTGCTCATGAAGCTTGAGGCGGTTGGTCTTCGTGGCGCAGCTGAGCTGATGCCGCAAGCGCTTTCCGGGGGGATGCAGCGCCGTGTTGCCCTCGCGCGCGCGATCGCTCTGGATCCAGAGATGATCATGTATGACGAGCCCTTTGTCGGTCAGGACCCCATTGGTCTTGGAATGTTGCTGTCGTTGATTAAAGAGCTGAATCAAGCGCTGGGGTTGACCTCAATTGTGGTCTCCCACGATTTAAAGGAAACCCTATCGATTGCGGATCATGTCTTTATGATCGCCAATCAGCGATTGGCTTTTGTTGGTTCGCCAGCGGCAATGGAAGCCTCAGATGACCCTCTGGTGCAGCAGTTTTTGTCGGGCGGGCGGGATGGTCCGGTGGCATTTCATTACCCCGGACCCCGGTTTCAGGACCAGATTCGATGATGGATTGGGTCGCTCGGTTAGGGCGAGGTAGCTTAGATCGTATTGCCGTTTTAGGTCGTGCCACGGTGATGCTGGCTCAGGCCATCTTCGGGCGGTCGCAGGTCGGCGTTTCGTGGCGGCTGACCTTGGCACAGGTCCACGCAGTTGGTGTGTTATCGCTCAGTATTATTCTGGTCAGTGGGCTTTTTATTGGCATGGTTCTGGCCCTGCAGGGCTATACCATTCTGGTGGATTATGGGTCCGAGCAGGCATTGGGGCAGATGGTGGCATTGAGTCTCGCGCGCGAGCTTGGGCCGGTTGTCACCGCCTTGTTATTTGCCGGGCGCGCAGGATCTGCATTGACAGCAGAGATCGGTTTAATGAAAGCGACGGAACAGCTTGCCAGTCTCGAAATGATTGGCGTTGATCCACTACGACGTGTAATCGCACCCCGGTTTTGGGCAGGCTGCATCAGCCTGCCGATTTTGAGCATTATCTTTGTGGCCATCGGTTGCTTAGGTGGTGCATTGGTTGGCATTGTGTGGTTGGGTGTCGATGCTGGCTCATTTTGGGCAAATATGCAGTCAGCAACGGATTTTGGCGCCGATATTATGAATGGTGTCATTAAGAGTATCGTGTTTGGCGTCGTGGTGACTTGGATCGCAGTGTTTCAAGGGTATGATCTTGAACCAACCGCGGCAGGGATCGCCCGCGCCACCACAAAGACCGTCGTTTATGCATCTTTAGCGGTTTTGGGGCTCGATTTTTTCCTCACCGCCGTTATGTTTGGGGAGTTATGAGGTGTATCACCGAAGTTTAGAATTAACGGTTGGGGTATTTGTGTTGCTTGGTGCGCTTGCATTGGGCTTTCTCGCCCTCGAAGTGAGTGGTCTTGCGCCCCAGCAGGCTGATGGATCCTATCGGGTCAGTGCACGATTTGAAAATATTGCGGGGTTAACGGCTCGAGCAAAAGTTAGCGCGGCTGGTGTGACAGTGGGCCGCGTGGTTGGGATTCGGTATGATTCGGGAACGGCAGCTGCGTTCGTCGATTTGGAAATCAGTGATCGCTATCGGGATTTCTCAAAGGACACCACCGCGGCCATTTTGACAGCAGGTCTTTTGGGGGAGAAATACATCGGATTGTCGACGGGTGGTGATCCTGACCCCCTGAGCGACGGAGATGTGATCTTTGATACGCAGTCTGCGGTGGTGCTTGAAGAACTGATCGGGAAGTTTTTATTAAATATGAGTGCGAATTGAGATGCGGAAGTATTGTGCGTTAATGGCCTGCGCCCTTTTTGTGAGCGTGCAGGCATGGGCTGCGAGTGCGGAGACAGATCCCCGTGGTCCAGTGGAACCTCTCATGGCGGCGCGTGATGTGTTTTATGTCGATGTGCAGCGTTTTCAGGGCGGCGAGTTGACTGAGACCCAACTGGTGGATCGGATCGCTGAACAATTTGCACCCTTGGTGGACCAAGACAAGATGGCCCTTCGGGTCATGGGCCGTCACGCGCGTTCCGCCACTGCTGAGGAGCGCGCTCAGTTTACGGTGCAAATGCAAGCCAGTCTGGTCGATGCGTATGCGCGCGGCTTGGCTGGGTATGGAGGCGAGATTTTAACCCTTCCAGAGTCGGCAACGATTTTGGCGCCCGGTCGGGCTGTGGTCGAGGCCCGTCTCGAGGCGCCGCGCCGTGAGCCTTTGACGATTCAATTCGCACTGAGCTACGAGACAGCACAAGGCTGGAAGGTGGAAAACGTGGTGGTTGCCGGGATCAATCTCGGGATTTCGCTACGGAACCAATTTGACGACTTGGTGAAGCAAACCGGGTCAGTGGCAGGTGCAGTGGACTCATGGACTCTTGATGCTGTGCGCTCACAATGAGCTGGGCGGTTCCTGAGGCGCTGTACGCCGCATCCTGGCTTGATCTGAAGCGTGCTGGGGTGGACGCCCTAGAGGGTGGTGCCCGAGAGATTGATCTTCACGCTTGGTCTGATGCCAGTAGCGCACATCTTGCAGTATTGTTGGTGTGGTGGTCGCATGCGCAGTCGCTTGGTATGGACGTGTCCTTTCATGGATTAAATCAACAATTTCAGACGTTAGCCAAGTTGGGTGGCGTGTCATTTATTGCAAAGGAGTCCCACTGAGATGTTGGCAACAGAAGTGGAGGCGCTGCTAGTCAGTCGAGCCTCTGAGATGCAGTTTGTGGTGCAAGGTGACGGTCGAAATTTTCAAATTGAGGCGGTAGCCGAGGCATTTGAGGGATTGTCGCGTCTAAAACGTCAACAAGCAGTGTACAAGTTAATCGCCAATGAGATTGCCGATGGTCAATTGCATGCAATTACCATTACCGCATTAACCCCATCGGAGAAGTCCGCGCGGGCTGGATTGGGGGTTTAATGGATCGATTGCTGATTCACGGGGGGCGCCAACTCGACGGCGAGGTGCGCGTCAGCGGGGCGAAAAATGCTGCGCTTCCAATCCTTGCCGCTGCACTCATGGTCCCGGGATCCGTTCGGTTCCATAATTTGCCGCACCTCAATGATGTCACCACGATGATTCAGTTACTTGGTCGGCTTGGTGTGGATGTGCTCTTGGATGAGCGCGGCTCAGTCGAATTGTCGGCGAAAGCGCTGACTTCAGTGATTGCTCCCTATGATTTGGTCCGTACAATGCGCGCCAGCATTGTTGTGCTAGGACCGCTCTTGGCGCGTTGCCATGAGGCGGAAGTCTCGCTGCCTGGTGGATGCGCGATTGGCGCACGACCGGTGAATTTGCATATCAAAGCATTGGAACGATTAGGCGTCGAATTTGAAGTGACAGACGGCTATATCAAAGGGCGCGCCCCAGGTGGTTTGAAGGGCGCTAAGGTGCTGTTTGACAAGATCACAGTGACCGGTACAGAGAATGTGTTGATGGCTGCTGTCCTGGCGAAAGGAACCACGGTCATCGAGAATGCGGCGCGAGAGCCTGAGGTGTCAGATCTCGCGTATTGTTTGAATACTTTAGGTGCGAAGATCTCTGGGGTTGGGACAGATCGTTTAGTGATCGAAGGTGTCGCCCAGTTGCATGACGGGGAGCACTCGATCATTCCTGATCGTATTGAAGCCGGCACATTTTTGGTCGCCGCTGCCGCCACTCGAGGTCGCTGTGTCTTGACTGAGGTAGACCCCTCCCAGATGGATGCCACCTTGATGAAGCTCGAGGAGGCTGGCGCGACGATTCAGTGTGGAGAGCGTCAGATCACGCTTGATATGCACGGGCGTCGTCCTCGTGCAGTTGATATTCGAACCCTTGAGTATCCTGGCTTTGCGACGGATATGCAGGCCCAGTTTGTGGCGATGAATGCGGTTGCTGAGGGAACCGGCTCTGTCACTGAGACGATTTTTGAGAATCGCATGATGCATATTCCTGAGCTTCAGCGGATGGGTGGGCACATTGATCTGAATGGGGCGACCGCCATTGTACGTGGGCGTGAATCCCTGCGAGGCGCACCCGTGATGAGTACCGATCTTCGGGCGTCCGCATCTTTGGTCATTGCGGGGTTAGTGGCTGAGGGTGAGACCTCGGTCGATCGGGTCTATCATCTTGATCGCGGCTATGAGCGAATTGAAGAAAAGCTGCGCCGTTTAGGTGCTGATATCGAGCGGGTACGGGTATGAAAGAACCCTTGACCTTTGCATTGGCAAAGGGACGTTTACTGGATGAAACCTTGCCTCTATTGCAGTTGTTGGGGATCGAGCCGACTGAGCCGTTGACCGGGAGTCGAAAGCTCATGTTCGCCACCAATCATCCAGATATCCGCCTGTTGGTGTTGCGGGCGACTGACGTTCCGCCCTATGTCGAGCGAGGCGGAGCACATCTCGGTATCGCCGGAAAAGATACCTTAATGGAGTACGACAGTGATGGCTTGTGCGAGCCCGTCGATCTTGGTCTGTCTCGGTGTCGACTGATGACAGCGACGCGGGTGGGTGCGAGTTTGCCAGCGACAGGCCGCATCACTGTCGCGACCAAATATGTCAATGTGGCGCGTCGTTATTTTGCCTCGCAAGGGCGGCAGATCGACCCCATTAAACTGTATGGGGCGATGGAGTTGGCACCCTTAGTGGGGCTTTCCGATGTCATTGTTGATGTTGTGGATACTGGTAATACGCTGAAAGCGAATGGACTGGAGCCGCGTGATTTGATCGCACACTCAAGTGCGCGTTTGGTAGTGAGCCGCGTGGCAATGAAAACGCGCTATCACCAAATCGCTCCGATTATTTCCCGATTACAACAGTGGGCTGAGACACAGGCATGCAATTAGTTCCAAAACGCCTCGCGACAACCGATGCTGACTTCAGTGCGCAGCTGACCGCCTTGACTGCGTGGGAGAGTGTCTCCGATCGCGCGCATGAAGCGCGAGTCGCTGAAATCATTGCGTCAGTGCGTGCGGATGGCGACGCCGCCTTGATTCGGTTTACCAGTGACTTTGATCGGTATCGAGTGTCTTCGGCATCGGATCTTGTTGTGTCGATGGAGGCTCTCGAGGCTGCGTACCATGGGTTACCCGAGACCGAGCGGAGCGCCTTGGTTGCGGCACGTGATCGTATTTGGGCGTTTCATGAGGCGCAAAAGGAGTCGTCTTGGCGTTTTCCAGATCAAGGCGATGGTGTTTCTCTTGGTCAAGAAATCCGACCAATGGCGCGTGTCGGTCTGTATGTTCCAGGTGGTAAGGCAGCCTATCCGTCATCGGTGCTGATGAACGCAATTCCGGCCAAGGTAGCAGGTGTGGGCTTGGTGCAGATGGTGGTCCCAGCGCCTGAGGGTGTTTTAAACCCGCTTGTGTTGGCTGCAGCCTTCGTCGGAGGGGTGGATCGGGTTGTGACGATCGGTGGTGCGCAAGCGATCGCGGCGTTAGCCTACGGGACCGAGACAGTCTTGCCGGTCGATAAAATCGTGGGCCCAGGGAATGCTTGGGTTGCGACTGCCAAGCGGCAGGTGTTCGGTAAGGTGGGGATCGATATGATCGCTGGTCCCTCAGAGATTTTGGTCTATGTTGAGCCACCGATGGATCCAGCTTGGGTTGCGATGGATTTATTTAGCCAAGCTGAGCACGACGAAGCTGCCCAGGCGATGTTGGTGTGCTCGGACCCGCTCTTCATGGAGTCGGTGTTGGACGCAATGAATGCGTTACTCCCCACGCTGGAGCGTCGGGAAATCATTGCAGCATCTATCAATGGTCGCTGCGCGTTTATTCGCACGAGCTCACGTGAGGATGCCTTGTCGGTGATTAATCAAGTCGCTCCAGAGCACCTGGAGCTTGCCGTGGACGATCCAGACGCGCTACTGCCTGCGATCCAGCACGCCGGGGCGATTTTTATGGGTCGCTTCACGCCTGAGGCCTTGGGCGATTATTGTGCCGGCCCAAATCACGTATTGCCCACCTCGGGGACGGCGCGTTTTGCATCCCCCTTGGGTGTCTATGACTTTGTGAAGCGTTCATCGGTGATTCACTGCGCACCGGATGGGTCCGCGCGCTTGGCGAAGATTGCGGCTGTATTAGCGCGTGGTGAAGGCCTCACAGCACACGCACGTTCGGCTGAGTACCGCCAATGAGTATTGCTGACTTCGTGAAGCGATTGATTCGGGCTGACGTGCAAGCAGGTGCTGCCTACCAGGTTGCTGATGCGTCCGGGATGGTGAAGCTGGATGCGATGGAAAATCCGTATGCGTGGCCGGAACCATTGCGCGCAGAGCTCGCGCATCAACTCGCTGACGTTGCCATGAATCGATATCCTGATCCCCATGCACTGAGGACCAAAGAGGCAGTGCGCGGATGGATGGGGATTCCAGCGCATCTAGACCTGTTGTTTGGCAATGGCTCTGACGAGATCATTGCGTTGGTTGTGAGTAATTTCATTGGTTCAGGGCGCGCAGTCTGTGCGCCTGATCCATCATTTGTGATGTTCCGAGTCTTGGCAGAGCAGTATCGCGTTCCCTTTGTTCCGTTGCCCTTGACTGCCGAGTGTCAAATTGACCGTCAGGCATGGTTAGCGGCCTTGGCTGATACCTCTCCCGGCGTCATCTTTATTCCGCAGCCCAATAATCCGACTGGAAATCTCTTTCTCGAGGAAGATTTACGTGCAGTCGTTACCGCAACTGATGCGCTGGTCATCATTGATGAGGCCTATACCGCTTTTAGCGAACGAGAGCATCTTGCTTGGGCCAGCGAGTATCCAAATGTTCTGATTATGCGGACGCTCTCCAAGGTGGGGCTGGCGGGGCTACGCCTTGGGCTATTGATTGGTGATCCCGCGTGGATCCATGAGTTTGATAAGCTCAGACTGCCCTATAACATCAATATCATGACCCAGGCGGCCGTGCAGTGTGCGATGGCACATCACGATTTATTGGAGTCGCAGAGCATCGCGATTCGGTCAGAGCGAACCCGATTGACGGAATTACTGAGTCAGCGCGGCTTTGATGTTTGGCCATCACAGGCCAATTTTGTTATTGCAATTGTGCCGAAGGGGCAGGCCAGAACTGTCTTCGAGCACCTCAAGCATTCAGGTGTTCTGGTCAAGTGTCTGGATGGAGGGCATCCCTTGTTACACGGCGCATTGCGTATTACCGTCGGCACACCAACTGAGACGGATGCGTTGTTAGCCGCCCTTGATCAGAGTCCGGTCTTAGGTCGTTGACCAATCACCACCCGACGCAGAATCTCCTGACCCTGGCGCAACAGCTTTAGCTCGACTTCGGTCCCTGGCGCAATTTCGGCGACTTGGTCCATCGCTGCCCGCCCCTCGGTGACACGCTGCCCGTTTAAGTGAGTCAAAATGTCGCCTGGTAAAATGTCTGCAAGTTGTGCAGGACTCCGCCGGAAGACGCCAGCCACTAAGACCCCGGCATTTTGACGGACCCCAAATGAGCGCGCGAGCTCAAGTGTTAACGGTTGGGTTTCGATACCAAGCCAACCACGGATCACGGTGCCATGATCAATAAGATCCTGCATGATCTCGACCGCCACAGTAGCTGGGATTGCGAATCCAATCCCATTGGAGCCACCGGATCGGGAGAAGATAGCGGTATTGATTCCGACGAGTTCACCACGCACGTTGATCAAGGCGCCTCCCGAGTTCCCCGGGTTAATTGCCGCATCGGTTTGGATAAAGTTCTCGTAGTTGGCTACACCAATTTGATTGCGGCCAACGGCACTTAAGATCCCCATTGTGACGGTCTGTCCGACTCCAAAAGGATTTCCGATGGCGAATACGAAGTCACCGACGCGTCCTGGTGACGTGGTTAAGACCAGGGAAGGGAGTTCGTTGAGTTCGACTTTGAGGACTGCGATATCGGTGTCTGGATCAGTCCCAACAATCGTGGCTTGGGCGGTACGACCGTCTCTGAGTTCAACGATCACATCGTCGGCACCGGCGATGACATGATGATTGGTGAGTAAATACCCATTGCCACTGATGATGACACCAGATCCAAGGCTTGATTGCATCCGCTGGCGGCGTGGTTCACTCGGAAGATTGAAGAAGTTACGAAATGCCGGGTCATTGGCTAGGGGATGCACTCGGGTTTCAACCACTTTACTGGTGTAAATATTGACCACGGCGGGTGCGGCACGTTCAACGGCATCGGCGTAGCTCACCACAAGACCCTCGGTTCTTGCGTTGACGGGTGCGTCGGTTTCAATGAGATTGAGTTCGATGCCTTTCGCGCGTCCAGTCAGCTCCGGAAACTCACGAATGACGAGAAGGGCTATTAAGATTCCTGTCAGAACCGGCCAAAGAATCCGTGTAATCTGTTGCAACATTGTCAACCAACCTGGAATTGAATGATGCTGAGTCTACAACGTCTTGTCGCTGAGCTCGATGCGTGGATGTCTCCGTCCTTGTTTCAAGATTACGCTCCGAATGGATTACAGATTGAAGGGCGCCCGATTATCCAGAAAATTGCACTGGGTGTGACTGCGAGCGCGGCGGTGATTGAGCAGGCGCTCGCTTGGAAGGCAGATGCGCTGCTCGTGCACCACGGGTATTTTTGGAAAAATGAAGCGGTGACGTTGACTGGAATGAAGGGGCGCAGGATCAAGCGCTTGTGTCAGGCTGATGTCTCCTTGCTCGCCTACCACTTGCCATTGGATTGTCATGCGGACTTCGGAAACAACGTTGCGCTTGCCAACCAGTTGGGATGGAGTCAATGCGATCGGGCTGATCAACAAGGACTCATTTGGATTGCGACGCTGCCTGAACCGACCACAGTGGCCACACTGACGGAACACATCACCAGACGGTTGTCGCGCGCGCCTACAGTGATCGTGCCCGATCCAATTCGACATATTCAGCGCATCGCGCTCTGCACCGGCGGTGCGCAGGATTACTTGACGCGTGCCGCCGCGCTTGGTGTGGACGCGTATTTGTCGGGAGAGATTTCCGAGAGGACCACGCATGAGGCACGGGAGCTGGAAGTCACATACTTTGCCGCTGGGCATCATGCGACTGAGCGCTATGGGATTCAGGCGCTCGGCCAGCGCGTCTCTGAATCACTCAATGTCAAGGTGGCTTTTTTTGATGACCACAATCCAGCCTAATTTAGGGATGTCTGAGTTGGCCGCGTGTATCGGCATAATCGCGAGGGGCTTGCACAAGAGCGGGTTGCTCAAGTCCGACTGTTACCGTTGCAGCAGATTCACCCTTCAGTTCAGCGATTAAGGCCGTCTGTCGAGCCTGAATAGCGAAAAGATCTGCCTCAGTCGCCTGTAAATGTCCCTGAATACGCTCCATTAAGGCGTCTTGCTCGGCCTGCGCAAGGGTGCGCTCGCGATCGAGATCCGGCGGGGTTGTCATCACCACGCGCGCGGGTCGGATCAACCAACCGATGAGTATGCCAAGACCGCCTGCAATGGCGATCGCAATAAGTACAGTGGGCGTCAGTTCCAAGGCATATCTCCTCTTGCTCGAGGCATAGTGTACTGAAGTTTGCGGTTTGAGGGCGAGTCGGTAGACTCCGCGTTTCGGAGAGATCATGCAAAAACAACCAGAGCTCAATTTGATAGAGGGTCCAGTCGGGCCGCTTGAAGTCGCAACCCTTGGTGTTGCGTCAGAGATGATCTCATTCCCGCAAGGACTTTTGCTGTTACATCCTCACCCACTGCATGGCGGGTCGATGGCGAACAAAATTGTGACCACGATGGCTCGGATTGGTCGAGATGCAGGGATTCCAACGTTCGCACTGAATTTTCGTGGTGTGGGCGGCAGCGCAGGGGCTTTCGATCATGGTCGAGGCGAAGTGGACGATGCGTTGGCAGTGGTGCGTTATGGGTGTCAACTGGGTATTAAGGAGTGGATGCTCGCTGGCTTCTCCTTCGGTGCAGCAATTGCTGGACGGCTCGCGCCGCGCGTTGAGGGTGTGGGACGGGTGATCGACCTTCTTCAAGTAGCCCCTGCTGTTGAAAATTTTCCAGTCGCGATCGAGCCGCTGGATGACATTCCAGTGGGTGTGCTGTTCAACCTCGATGACGATGTGGTGTCGCCTGACGCGATGCAGACTTACGTTGATCACCTAAAACCGGCGTGGACAGCAATTCATGCGACAGGTGGGCACTTCTACCACGGAGAGTTGGTGCGATTGAAAATGGATGTCCTGAACTACTGGACATCGCGAGGACTGCTGCCGAATGCAAGCGACTGAGCGTTATCAGGCCCTGATTGACGGAGGGTTGATTCAAGCAGATGTGAATCAACTGGCCGCGCTGACCGCTTTGGATTCACTTGGGCTCGAGTTAGCCGCCCGCCGCCACTGGAGCGGAGGCCGACGAGGTTTGTTTCGCCGTCGGCAGTGGGAAGACCCCCCGAAGGGATACTATCTGTGGGGCGGTGTCGGGCGCGGTAAGACCTTTCTAATGGACCTTTTTGTCGACAGCTTGCCTCCCCATACTGCACTGAGACTGCATTTCCACCGGTTTATGTCGATGGTGCATGGCCGGCTGACTGCGTTGCAGGGCACTGTGGACCCACTTGAGGCAATTGCTGATGAGCTTGCTAGGAAGCACAAAGTCTTGTGCTTTGATGAGTGTTTTGTCTCAGATATTACTGATGCGATGGTGTTGGGAACGTTATTTTCCGCATTGTTTCGTCGCGGGGTCGCGTTAGTGACAACTAGTAATATTGTCCCGGATGGCTTGTATAAGGATGGTCTGCAACGGGATCGATTTTTGCCTGCGATTGCACTGATTAAGACGCACTGTCATGTCTGGAATTTGGATTCTGGGACCGATTACCGCCTTCGCGCGTTGACATCGGCTGCACTGTATTTCTCGCCTTCGGATGTGGCAGCTGAGGCGCAGCTTGAGGACGCATTTTCTCGCCTGAATCCGGAAGGTTTTCAGGATATGCGATTGTATTTGCAGATTAATCGACGCCAGCTTGGGGTGCGTCGTGTGGGCGATAGCGTAGTCTGGTTTGATTTTGATGTACTGTGTGGCCATGGCCGGGCTGTTCCGGATTACATCGAAATTGCGCGGGAGTATCACACCGTGATTCTGAGTCACGTTCCTGATCTCACTCGTGTTGGAGATGATCAGACGCGTCGTTTTGTGCACTTAATTGATGAACTGTATGATCGATCCGTCAAGGTGATCATGAGTGCCCATGTCCCACTCCTCGATCTCTATGTCTCAGGACGCTTGCGGTTTGAAATGGACCGGTGTCAGTCGCGATTGCTCGAAATGCAGTCGACCGAATATCTGGAGCGCCCGCATCGCCCTATTTGATACAGAAAAGGTGCTTGCGGTTTTTAGACTCGATCTCTATAATCCGCGCCTCTTTGATAGTTGAGTGCCCGGTAAGGCTTACGAAAAATGAAGACGATTAGCGCCAAACCAGAAACAGCCCAACACGATTGGTTCGTGATCGACGCCGATGGCGTAACGCTTGGTCGTCTTGCGACCGAAGTTGCGCGTCGCCTGCGCGGGAAACATAAGACTGAGTATACGCCTCACGTCGACACAGGTGACTTCATTGTCATTGTGAATGCGGAGAAGGTGAAGGTCACGGGTAACAAAGCCCAAGACAAAATGTATTATCGCCACACGGGTCACCCGGGTGGACTGAAGGAAGCTAACTTCACGCAAATGATTGAGCGGACACCTGAGAAGGTGATTGAGTTGGCGGTGAAAGGTATGTTGCCTCGCAACCCGCTGGGTCGCGCGATGTACCGGAAGTTGAAGGTGTATGCTGGACAAGAGCATCCACATACGGCGCAACAGCCTGAAACACTGACATTGTCATAGGAACAAACATGGCTCTTTCTCAGAATTACGGCACGGGCCGTCGCAAAACATCCACAGCACGTGTGTTTATGCGTCCCGGATCAGGGCAGATCGTGGTAAACGGTCGCACACTGGATCAGTATTTTGGGCGCCCGACATCACGAATGGTTGTGCGTCAGCCGCTGGAATTGGTTCAGATGACTGATAAAGTCGATTTGATGGTGACTGTCGCCGGTGGTGGTCCATCTGGTCAAGCGGGCGCGATTCGGCACGGAATTACCCGTGCGTTGATTGAATATGATGAAAACCTCAAAGGGGACTTGCGTCGAGCCGGTTACGTGACACGGGACGCTCGCGAAGTGGAGCGGAAGAAAGTTGGTCTTCGCAAGGCGCGGAAGCGTCCACAGTACTCCAAGCGTTAATTGCGCTCCGTCAAACCCGCTTCGGCGGGTTTGTTGTGTTCTGGGCATAGAAAATAGATTTTTTATGATAATTCGTCATATGGCGCTTGAACCAACGCCCTGTGATTCCTAAAATCCACGGGATTATTCACTTTGTGTTGTCTTTAGAGGACCAGCCATGACAGACGCTGTCGTCACCGGATCGGAACATCCAGAAAATCCCTCCACTGCGCGCCGAAAATTTCTGGTTGGCGCAACGTCCGTCATCAGCGCGATTGGCGTTGTCGGTATTATGACGCCCTTTGTCTCATCCTGGCATCCCAGTGCCAAAGCCAAGGCGGCCGGCGCACCAGTGAAGGTCGATATCTCGAAAATCATGCCTGGTGATCAAATTCGGGCGGAATGGCGCGGAAAGCCGGTATTTGTATTGCGTCGTACTCCTGAGATGATCGAGGCGTTGAGGGGGTTAACCAGCCAATTGGCAGATCCGGTCTCTGAGGCACCACAACAACCTGCTTATGCGGGTGGGGAGTTGCGTGCAATCAACCCCGAGGTGGCTGTGATGGTTGGTATCTGTACCCACCTCGGATGCTCGCCTCAGTTTCGCCCTGAAGTGGCAGCAGCTGATCTTGGGGCCGACTGGGTCGGTGGTTACTTCTGTCCATGTCATGGATCCAAGTTCGATCTCGCAGGACGTGTGTATAAAAGTGTCCCTGCGCCTACCAATATGGTGGTTCCACCCCATACCTATGAATCAGAGAATGTCATCATTATTGGTGTAGATCAGGAGGCTGCGTAATGGGATTACGTCAAACTGAAGCGAAAGGTGTGGTCGGTTGGATTGATCAGCGTCTTTCGATCGTTGATGCCTATAACACTCATTTGGCACAGTATTGGGCGCCGAAGAACTTTAATATCTGGTACTTCTTTGGTTCATTGGCGCTCTTGGTATTGATTAATCAAATTCTGACTGGGATTTGGTTGACGATGAGTTATGAGCCCAGCGCTGAGGGTGCCTTTGCCTCTGTTGAATACATCATGCGTGATGTTGAGATGGGCTGGGTGATTCGGTACATGCACTCAACCGGCGCGTCAGCGTTCTTTGTCGTGGTATATCTCCACATGCTGCGCGGGATTATGTACGGATCCTATAAGAAGCCACGTGAGCTGATTTGGATTTTTGGAATGGCCATCTATCTGATTTTGATGGCTGAGGCATTCATGGGATATTTGTTGCCTTGGGGCCAGATGTCCTATTGGGGTGCTCAGGTCATTGTGTCACTATTTGGTGCCATACCCGTGATTGGCGAAGATCTTGCGCAGTGGATCCGCGGTGATTACCTCATTAGTGGCATCACTTTGAATCGATTTTTTGCGCTCCACGTGATTGCCTTGCCCTTGGTGTTGGCTGGCTTGGTGGTACTGCATATATTGGCCCTGCATGAAGTGGGCTCGAATAACCCGGATGGCGTCGAGATCAAAGACACGAAAGATGAAAATGGCAAGCCGTTAGATGGTATTGCGTTCCACCCCTATTACACCGTCAAAGATTTGGTAGGTCTGGCAGTCTTTTTGTTCGTGTTCTGCACGGTGCTCTTTTTCTTCCCTGAGATGGGTGGGTATTTCATAGAATACGCAAACTTTGAGCCTGCAGATCCCTTGAAGACGCCGGAGCACATCGCTCCTGTATGGTACTTCACACCCTTCTACGCCATGCTTCGGGCCATCACATTTCCCATGTTTGGATTGGATGCCAAATTCTGGGGTGTCGTTGTGATGGGCGCGGCCATTGCGATCTTATTTGTGTTGCCATGGTTAGATCGAAGCCCGGTGCGCTCGATGCGTTACAAAGGCAACATCAGTAAGATTATGCTTGCTCTGTTTATTGTCGCCTTTGTGATGCTGGGTGTGTTGGGTGTATTGCCTCCGACCCCTGTGCGCACGATGCTCGCGCAACTTGGCACGGCTATGTATTTCGCTTTTTTCTTAGCAATGCCATGGTACACCCGTTGGGAGTCAACAAAGGCAGTACCGGCGAGGGTCACTGGATGAAATTGTGGATAGCTTTACTGACTGGAATCTGGACGCTCGGTGCAGTCGCGGCAGGCGGTCCTCAGTATCCGTTGGAGTCAATGACACCTGATTATGATGATAAAACGTCTTTGCAGCGTGGTTTAGCGACCTATTCGCATTACTGCATGGGCTGTCACTCGCTGGAGTATCAGCGCTATGAGCGCACCGCGACGGATTTGGGGATCGATCCCGATGTCATGACCAGCGCCTTGTTACCTGAGTCGAAAAAGATTGGTGATCTGGGCACTATTGCAATGCCGGCGACCGCAGCGGCAGAGTGGTTCGGTGCGCCACCTCCTGATTTAAGCTTGGTGGCGAGGAAGCGCTCTCCGGAGTGGGTGTATACCTACATGAAGACGTTCTATACCGATCCGACCAGACCACTGGGAGCCAACAACTTGGTCTTCCCAAAAGTTGGTATGCCGCACGTGCTTGAGCCTCTCCAAGGTATCCAGCGGGCGGTCTGTAAGGAAGCGCCGGTCCGTGAAGGTGGGCAGATCAAAACCGATCCCATCTCAGGCAATGCCCTAACCGCTGAGCAATGTGGCGTTCTGGAAGTTGTTGAGGGGACAGGTACGCTGTCCGCAGCAGAATACGATCAGTTGATCTACGATCTGGTAAACTTCTTAGAATATGTCGGTGAGCCGTCCAAAGCTCAGTCCCATGATTTAGGCATTAAGGTACTGCTCTTTATCATGCTTTTCTTCGTGTTCGCGTATTTGTTGAAGCGTGAATATTGGAGAGATGTGCACTGAGACCAGGTGCTTCATTGAATCCCGACAGCCGGCCTTTGCCGGCTGTTTTGTTTGACTAATCGGAGACTAATCCCATGTCCGTTGTGACCAAACGCTCCACCATGACCTTTTTTTCAGATCCCACAGATTACCTGTCGCATCGCGTCCGGATTGTCTTGGCTGAGAAAGGAGTGACGGTCGATATCATTGACTGTGATCCTGACGCGATCCCAGAAGAGGTCTCTGAGATCAATCCGTACAATAGTCTACCGACTCTACTTGATCGAGATTTGGTCTTGTATGAGCCAAACATCATGATGGAGTATTTGGATGAGCGATTCCCGCATCCACCTTTGCTCCCGGTGTATCCGGTTGCGCGCGGGAATGCGCGGATGTTCTTGCACCGCATCGAGAAAGAGTGGAGTCCATTGATTCGCGTCATTGAACAAACAAAGCGGAATAACAAGCGGCCAACTGCAGCCATCAAAGAGTTACGTGATCAGTTGATCACGATCTCGCCAATTTTTGATGAGATGCCGTACTTCATGAGTGAAGAGTTTTCGATTGTCGACTGCACGGTTGCGCCTATTTTGTGGCGCTTACCACACATGGGAATTGAGTTGCCACCCAAGCAGACGCGTGGGCTTCAAGACTATCAATACCGAATGTTTAATCGTGACGCGTTCCAGGCGAGTCTGTCTGAAGCAGAGCGCGAGATGCCCCGGGTCTAATGGCACTGGGATCATCGCGCCCGTATCTGATCAGGGCACTCCACGATTGGATTGTCGATGGTAACGAAGACCCCTTCGTGGTTGTCGATGAACATTATCCTGGTGTGGAAGTGCCTGCTGGGCATGGTAAAGATGGTCAGGTTGTTCTGAATCTTGCGCCCCGCGCCATTCATGGACTAACCATGGATGTGGTGGGCATTGTGTTCGAAACGCGATTTGCTGGGATGCCAACACGCATTTGCCTACCCTATGGATCCATTACCGCGATTTACGGGCGTGAGTCTGGACTGGGGATGGCCTTTGGTCAGGAACCGGGAGGGCCGCCAGCGGACCCAACGACCGTTGCATTGGATGCGGAGCCAACCGCGAATGTGACCGAGGCGCCCCGAAAGCGCCCCGCGTTACGTGTGGTGAAGTCTGACGACTAGGTCGTTGCGTTAGTCAATATATTCAAAAACGCGAACGATGCGCTTTGCGCCAAACGCGCCCTGTGCGATCTGTGTCGCTGCTTCGGCTTCAGTGCGTGTGACCAATCCCAAGAGATACACGGTCGCTTCCTCAGTCGTCACCTTAATCCGATTGGCTAAATCGAACCCGAGTTGATTCAGGAGTGCGGCCCGGATTTTAGTGCTGATGACCACATCATTGGAGCGCACCAAGGCAGTTGTTGGTCCGGCAACGGCGAGTTGATTTTCCACGCGACGCACCTTTTGGACCTGTGAGGTCACTTCAGTGGCTAAACGCCGTGCATTCTCGCTGGGAACCTGACCCGTCAAGAGCACTAACCCATTGTAGCTGGTGACATTGAGATGACTCGCTTTGAGCTCCTCGCTTGCCTTACGCATATTCACCAGCGTCTTGGTCTCGATGGATTTGTCTTCGACGACGGTACCGAGGGTCCGAGTTCCTTCACGGGTTTCGATGGGACCTTCGGCGGTATTCTCAATCACTTGGGCGCAACCACCAAGGCCGAGAAGCGTGATGGTGAATAGGGTCGTAACTACTTTCATGTGAGGGTCCTCTTATCCGAATATATGCGCATCGATCAGTTCATTCAGACAATGAATGATCATTAAATGCTGTTCACGGACTGTTGTGGCGTGCGACGAACGCACACGAAGCTCAGTATCCGTGTGTTGAAGCAAGGGTGCAATATCTCCTCCTTCGGCGCCGGTCAATGCAACCACTGGTAGATGGCACTCGCGTGCTGCGATCACAGCTTGCGTCACGTTTGCACGGTGCCCCGTGGCCGAAATAACCATCATGGCATCTCCCGCTTTCGCGAGTGCCCGAATTTGCCGGGCATATTGATCTGACTGGGGATCATCCATCAATGCACTCATGGTGACCACATCGGCGGAAAGCGCAATTGCTGGAAGCCCTGGCCGTTCGCGATCGAATCGGTGCATCAAATGTGCGACAAAAATTTGCGCCAATGCTGCCGATGCGCCGGTCCCGAGTACCAATAACTTGCCATCGTTGAGCAGGCTGTTTGCCAATGTTTCGCTGGCCTTGGCGAACTGCGGTGTTAATTCCATACAGCTTTGCATCGCCTCGGTCGCCTTTGCGATTCGTATTGCGATTCGCTCTTCGAAATCTGTCTTAGAAAGCACGTTCTGACGTCTCCACAGGGGCAAGGGGGCGAGAGGGTAGCCATGGTCGGGCGGTCAGTCCACCACTCCGATCAATATCCAGTCGATGGAGTTGACGCGTAAAGACGCCCTGGGGATTCAGAGCAAGATAGCCAGTTTCACCGAGGAAAGTCAGCGGTTCGCCTTGCAGAATACGTCGGGCCACTTCAAACGCATCAGCACCCAATGCCATGAGTGTCCCAATGGGTGCATCTGCTTCAGGACGAATCGGTCGCAGTTGGTCTTTGAGAGGCGTCCCAAGATCCCAAGGCGTAACGAGTAGACTGGAGTTAGCCAGATCATCGCTGTAAGACTCGAGCGCTGGGCTAAAGCCCCCCATGACGTAGACAGGAACTTCGCGAAGATAATAGTACGCCAGCAGTGGTCTGATTTGCCGGCTTGTTTGTGCGTCACTTTGCACCACCACTGCCGTCAAATCCTGTCGAATACGTGGCGTACTCGTGAGCGGTAGGCCAATGAGTCGAGATAAGTCGCGTCGGCGCGATTCGCTGGCATTGACTCCGAGAGCGTCCGCAATCAATGCACCATTGTCCGCCGTCCCCATGACATAGATACCTGCGGTACTTCCGCCGATCGCTGTCAGTTCCCGCTTGAGCGCCATCGCCGTCCGATCTCCCAAGGGTGAGTCACTCACGAGAGCAAGAACGCGGGGTGCCGCAGTAGATCGCTGTGCCCACTCAATCGCGGAACTGGCGTCGTCTTCGACGGCTAACGCTAATTGGAACAACTGATCGTGTCCGAGATTGTCGTCAGGTAATCGATTTAACCCAAGAATAGGAATTTGGCTGGCAGTCTGTGCCAACTGCATCAGTTGTGCGCGGTCTAACGGACCAATAATCAGATCCGACGATATGCCCTCTGCCAGCTGGGTCAGCGCCGAATGGCTGAGTGTGGTGCTGTCGACCAGGGACAGTTCGAGCGCCTCTTTTTCGGCATGCTCTGTCCATGCCGCCACTAAGCCATCGCGGACGGCGCGGCCTGCAGTGCCAAGTGGACCAGTTAAAGGAAGGAGAACGGTGATTCTCGGGGTGCCAGTGACCGGTGATCGCAGCGCCTGGAAGTCATCCAGTTCCGCGCGGGTAAGCAGGTGCCTGGGATATCGACGTTGCCAGCGTGCGACTGCTGATTCACTTGGATTGGTCCCTAAGACCAGCGCATCGATCACGCCAGCGAGTTGACTACCACTTCGGCGGTGCAGTTGCTTGAGCTCGTCGGGTAATGCGCGGGCTCGATTGATGAGGCTCTGCAGTGTGGCCTCATCAATCGGATCAGGGGCACGTTGGAGACGTTCAAGCCCTGTTTGAATAGCAAGGACAGGCAAGTCGAGTGCATCAAAGGCACGCCCTTTGAGCAGAAGTGCGCGTTGCATGTCGGATTCGGAGAGTGTATCCAAGGGCAGGCTATTAATGCGCTCAAGTGCCACCGTGGGTTGTTGATCTGCAAGTGCCTGTTCTGCGTCAGAGAGCCGCTCGGATACCGGATCGAGCGTTGGCATAGGGATCGCTGGCGGTATGGTTGAGATGATCTCGGGTAGCCGGTCTTCCGTCCCCTCTGGACGTTTTGGAATCACGGAGGGGGAGGGCGATGGATTCACGGACGGCGTCGGTTCAACGACGGGTGACCGCGCGATACTTGGGCTTGCTGACTCTTGGCGAACGTTTTGTGGGTCGCATCCTGAGAGTACCCATGTCAGCAGCACAAAGACACTGGACCGCAGGGCGATCTTTCGTGCAGGCTTGGTACAGATTAACTTGTTCAAGGTCGCAGCGTGTCTCATCAATCTCAGACCACTACTCTACCATCCGCCCTCTATCTTGTGGCGACACCAATTGGATGTGTTGACGACATCACGCTCCGTGCACTGCGGGTGCTTGCCACTGTGGATCGGATCTATGCAGAGGACACCCGGGTGACTGGTCAGTTGCTCTCCCATCATCACGTGCGTACCCCGATGACCTCGCTGAATGCCCACAGTGAGGAGGCGAAGGCGCCACATGTGATTGCATTATTGCAGGCCGGTCAAGCCATTGCGTTGGTCTCGGACGCCGGTACGCCTGCAATCAGTGATCCAGGCCGGGTATTGGTTGCCGCCTGCCATGCGGCTGGGTTTCAGGTCGTACCGATTCCGGGTGCGTCCGCTGTCACCGCCTTGGCCAGTGTGGCGGGCTTGCCCGCAAGCCCTTTTCAGTTCATTGGATTTTTACCATCCAAAGGCGCGGCAAGACGGCGCGCTCTGGATGACGCGCTCCAGTACGCAGGATCAACACTCCTGTATGAGGCGCCTCATCGAATGAAGGATCTTGCAACGCTGCTCGCTGAACTCGTGCCAGACCGCGTGGTGTGTATTGGGCGCGAAATGACCAAAACCTATGAGGAAGTGGTGACGCTGCCGGCCGGCTCGCTGCCAGCGTGGTTACACGCACGTCCAGATCGAATCCGTGGTGAGTTTGCAGTGATGGTTGCGCCGTCGCCAACCCCGCAGGCAGCCACTGCTTTTGATGCAAATCGACTCTTGACTGCATTGGCTGCAGTCTTACCGCCGTCAAAGGCGGCCAGTGTGACCGCTGAATTAACTGGCCAATCCAAACGTACCTTGTATGCACAATTGACCAGCTCTGCCGAACAGTAGACACTCCGCCCCGAGTTGGCCAGGCAATCGCTGCTGCTATGCAGGAGAGGAAAGTCCGGGCTCCTCGAGGCAAGGTGCCAGGTAATCCCTGGGGGGCGTGAGCCTACGGAAAGTGCAACAGAGAGCAAACCGCCGGTACGCCGGTAAGGGTGAAAGGGTGCGGTAAGAGCGCACCGCGTCCGTGGTAACACGCGACGGCAAGGTAAACCCCACCTGGAGCAAGACCAAATAGGAATCCACTCGGTGTGCCTCGCATCGGATTCGGGTAGGTCGCTTGAGGCCATTGGTGACAATGGTCCTAGATGAATGATTGTCCATGACAGAACCCGGCTTATCGGCTAACTCACCTTTTTCTCCCACAATCACCCACCGGTCGATTGATACCGGTGAGGTCGTTCAGACCATCCCCTTTTCAAATTAATTTATTGAGCTAAATCTTGTAGTTATTGGAACTTTCGAGGGCCTCATGTGGCTATCCCGTGTTTTCCGACAGATGCCGAGTTGACTCTATTTTCACGGCTCCATAGAGTTCACACGTGGGAAAAAGTGGTGTGAAGTGGGTTTTTTTGGAAAATCGACTGAATCACGTGGGGGAAAGTAGTGTTTCGCGGGATTAACCCGATCAATCTAGACGCCAAGGGTCGCCTGGCAGTTCCGGCTAAATACCGGGATCAGGTGCTTGCGCGTTCTGGTGGACAAATGGTGGTCACGGTACATCCGTTTGATCGCTGCTTGTTGCTATATCCCTTGGCAGATTGGGAAGTGATCGAAGCCCGCGTCAATGCGTTACCAAACTCGACTAGCCGGCAAGCAAGACGGCTGCAGCACCTGATGGTGGGCTATGCCACGGAACTGGATTTGGATGGCAGTAATCGACTGCTCTTGCCCGCGATGCACCGCGATCACGCTGAGATGGATAAACGACTGATCTTGGTGGGTCAGGGACAAAAGTTTGAACTGTGGAGCGATTCCCGTTGGTCTTCGATGACAGAGACGTATCTCAACGAACCGTTTGAAGACGATGCCTCTGTCGAACTCACCAACTTGTCGTTGTAAGGGGGGTGGTGATGACGCATGCGCCGGTGCTCCTTCCTGAAGCACTGACCGGTCTGCGTATTCAAGCGGATGGATGTTACGTTGATTGCACCTTCGGTCGCGGCGGTCATGCGCGTGCCATTCTCAGCGCTTTGGGTCCAGCCGGCCGTTTGATTGGATTCGATCGTGATCCTGAGGCGGTCGTTGAGGGCGAGGCCTTAAGGCAGTCCGATGCGAGATTCTCGATTCTGCATCGCCCATTTTCCGAATTCCAAGCTGGATTAGCCTCCCTGGGTATTCAGGCTGTGGACGGCGTACTCATGGATCTGGGTGTGTCCTCACCACAGCTGGATACGCCATCGCGAGGATTTAGCTTTCAATCTGATGGCCCACTGGACATGCGCATGGATCCAACGCGTGATCAATCGGCGGCCGATTGGCTAAGTGTTGCCGATGAAGAGGAGATAGCGCGCGTACTGTGGGTGTTTGGTGAGGAGCGTCATGCGCGTCGGATTGCGCGCGCGATCTGTTTGGCCCGGGTCGAGACACCCTTGCAAACAACCCATGCGTTGGTTGATGTGGTGCGCGCTGCACAGCCACGATTGGACCCAGGTAAGCATCCGGCCACGCGATCCTTTCAGGCAATTCGGATGCACATCAATCGAGAGCTTGGGGAGATCGAAGACGCTCTGGGAGCCATCGTGAATGGGCTAAATCCTCAGGGTCGTTTGGTCGTGATTTCGTTTCATTCACTCGAAGATCGGCTTGTAAAACGTTTTTTTCGAGATGCCTCGCGACCACCCGCTGGAGATCCGCGGATGCCACTGCCTGATTCAGTAGCGGCGCCAAAATTACACGTGGTTGGTAAGGCCATTAAAGCAACGCCGGGCGAGGTCGCAACCAACCCACGTGCGCGCAGTGCGGTGATGCGCATTGTTGAGCGGCGGGAGGCGGCTTGATGCGCCTCGTCTCTCCACACGCTTGGCTTGGTTCGCTGTTGGTGCTGGTGTTAATGGCATCCAGCTTTCTTGTGATCAAAACGGCTTATCAGACTCGGCAGCTCTATTCGGGTCTGCAAGAGGCGCGAGCGACCCGTGATGCCTTAACCATTGAATGGGGTCGGCTATTGCTCGAACGCGGGGCGGTAGGTTCGGATACTCGACTTGATGCACTCGCTCGAACGAGTTTGGGTCTGAAGTCACCAGATTTGAATCAGACGATTGTAATGGAGCGACCATGAGTAGTCAGCGACGTGATGCATCCGCTGCGTGGCGCTTACGATTGGTGGGTGGGCTGCTTGGCTTAGTGGTCTTCGCCATTGGCTTCAGACTGGTATGGTTGCATGTGGTGACGACCGAGACACTCAAGGGCATTGGTGATGAAATTACGATTCGCTATGAGACTCAGCGTGCGCATCGTGGACTCATTACCGACCGACTCGGTCAGCCACTCGCCGTCTCGACACCTGTGGCCGCCGTCGCTGTGCGACAAAAGCGCCTGACGGATTCAGCCTGGTCAGAGCAATTAGGACTTATTTTAGGGATGGATCCAGAGCGACTCCGCGCTCGAGTGGCTGAGAGTCAATTGCCCTATATCTATTTATCACGCTATGTGACACCCGAGCGAGCTGATCAAATTGACGCACTGAATCTGGATGGGATCGAGATCGTTCGTCAGTTTCGACGCTTTTATCCAGCGGGTGAGGTGGCTGCGCATTTAGTTGGGTTTACCAACATTGAAGATCGGGGTCAGGAAGGCTTGGAGTTGGTATTTGATGACTGGCTCTCCGGGTCCGATGGGATGCGGCATGTCCTGAAAAATCGCCGCGCCAATGTGGTGCGCTATGTCAGTGCTGGGAAGGAAGTCGAGCAGGGCCGCGAACTGCGTCTGTCGATTGACCTCCGGCTGCAATATCTGACCTACCGTGCACTGAAAGAGGCGGTGGCTCGATCTCGAGCGACAGCGGGTAGTGCGGTGTTGATCGATGCCTGGACGGGCGAGTTACTTGCAGTGGCCGCACAGCCTGCTTTTAACCCGAACGACATGACCTCGCGGAAGCCTGATCGGGTACGTAACCGTCCGGTGAGTGATTTGATGGAGCCCGGCTCTCCCATTAAGCCTTTCACGGTAGCTACCGCGCTGGATGTGGGTGTGGTGACGCCGGATACGATGGTTTCGACCAGTCCAGGGCGGATGACAATTCAGCGCAAAGTGATTCGGGATGTGCGGGACTACGGCACGATTGATGTCTCTACCGTGGTGAAGAAGTCGAGCAATATTGGGTCCGCTAAATTGGCCTTAATGCTTGAACCATCTGAGTTACGTGATCGACTGGCCATGCTGGGTTTTGGGCAATCATCCGGACTTGGCCTCTCTGGCGAGGCAGATGGTTTTCTTCCGAGTTTCTCCACATGGCGAGATCTAGATCGTGCCGTCCTTTCCTATGGCTATGGGCTGATGGTGACACCCCTTCAACTCGCCCAGGCCTACACGGTCTTTGCCAATGACGGCGTTCTGCGGCCAGTCACGATGTTGGTGAATGGTCAGGCGCCGAAACCTGTCCGGGTCTTTAAGCCAGAGACGATTCGGCAAATGCTTCCCATGCTACAAGCCGTGACAGAGCAGGGCGGTACCGCTGTGAACGCCCGGATCCCCCTGTATCACGTGGGTGGAAAGACGGGGACGACAATGAAGCTTGGTGAAGATGGTGGTTACGCCAGTAAGCGCTATATCTCGAGCTTCGTGGGTATCGCGCCCATGGATCGGCCACGCTTTGTGATGGCTGTGGTGATTGATGATCCACAAGCACAACAGTATTACGGTGGCCAGGTGGCGGCGCCGGTATTTGCCGACGTGATGGACGATGTGATGCGTCTTTACGATGTACCGCCTGACAATCCAGCGGATGCCTTGCTCGCAGGAGGCCGTCCATGACCTTGGATGCGCTGCTTGCACTTGTCTGTCCGGAGGTCCCCTCATCAGTTGAGATGGAGGTGTCGTCCATTCAGCTTGACTCGCGTTTGGTGACCCCGGGCGCTGTATTTATCGCAATTGCCGGGACGGCGTCGCATGGGATGCATCACATTGATGAGGCAATACGTCGTGGCGCGATTGCTGTCTTGTACGATGATTGGGCAGGTCCGATCCCGGCGGGGATTCCGAGTCGGCACGTTCCTAATTTGCGTGGGCGATTGCCCGAAATCGGTGCTGCTTGGCATCGCTTGTCCTTCGGAAATGTGCCGGTCTTTGGTGTCACTGGGACCAATGGCAAAACCACCGTGGTAGCCCTCATTGCGCAACTATCTGGGCTTCTTGGGGTACCCATGGGCCGCATTGGAACACTGGGTGTCAGTTTTGGGCGAGATGTCCTCTCCAACACGGATCGAACGACAGCTGATGCACTCACGCTTGCTGGACAGTGTGCTGATCTACTCTCTCGGGGCGCTCAGGGATTGGCGATGGAAGTGTCATCGCATGCGCTCGATCAGGGTCGTGTTGAGGGTATTCCCTTCTCCGTGGGAATCTTTACCAACCTCACGCGCGATCACTTGGATTATCACGGGACACTCGAAAACTATGGTGCTGCGAAGGCACGGTTATTCCAAGATTTTGGGCTGACGTCCTCCGTATTATGGATCGATGACCCCTTTGTTCGATCACTCGCTGCAACGGCGCGAGGCACAGTGTGGACCGTTGGACAGCTCCCTGAAAGTCGGGTGCGTTTGACGCGTTGTCTACCGCATGAAGCGGGTACTCACATTGAGATGACCGTGGATGGCCAAGCCTATGTAATGCAGAGCCCACTTTACGGATTATTCAATGCGCAAAATGTTCTGCTTGCGATGACCGCTTTGGTTGCTATGGAGATGGCGCAGTGGTCGGTACTTGTTGAGCGCGTTGCCCAGCTTGAGCCGGCGCCAGGACGTATGGAGCAGTTTCGGGCAGATGGGCGCGCTCTGGTGGTGGTTGACTATGCCCATACGCCAGATGCCTTGCAGCAGGTTCTAAGCACCTTATGCGCACACACTCAAGGGCGCCTCTGGGTGGTCTTTGGCTGTGGGGGCGATCGTGACCAAGGAAAGCGTCCAGTGATGGGCGAGATCGCCAGTCGTTTCGCTGATGTTGTGATTCTGACAGACGATAATCCGCGTTCAGAAGCACCCAATCGCATTACTGATGAAATCGTCGCAGGGATGATCAAGCCGCCTCATCGCATCATTCATTCACGAACAGAAGCGATTCGGACGGCGATTGAGGCAGCTGATCCGCTTGACTGTATCGTGGTTGCTGGCAAAGGACACGAGCGCGTCCAAGTCATTGGTGATCGGGCCATTCCCTATTCTGATCGCGCGACTGTCGCGGCCTACTTTGGATTACTGGGAGGCGTCGCATGAGTCAGGCGTTTCCGACTCGGCTGATGGAGCTCAGTCAATGGTTACCAGGGTCGCGCTGTGTTGGAGATGCCGCTTTTCAAGGGGTGTCCATCGATTCCAGACGACTCGAGCCTGGAAATCTGTTTATCGCACTCAAGGGTGTACGCGACGGTCATCACTTCCTGGATGCAGCGTTTGCAGCCGGCGCGGCTGGTGCCATTGTGAGTCGGCCATCCACGCAACATCCCGCCATTGAAGTGCAGGATACTGAAGCAGCACTCGTTGCTTTGGCGGTGGCCTATCGGGCGATCTATTCGGGTCTTGTGATGGCGTTGACAGGGAGTCAAGGCAAAACCAGTACGCGGGGCTTTCTGGGGGCGATCATGCAGGCGCATGCCCAGGACCCAAATTCGGTGTTGATCACCCGTGGTAATTTCAATAACCAACTCGGCGTGCCGCTGACCCTGATGCGGTTAAATGCATCCATCGAGGTTGCAGTGCTTGAGTTAGGGGCCAGTGCGGTTGGTGACATCCAAACCTTGGGTAATTGGAGCCGCCCCCACATTGGCTGTGTCCTGAATGCCCGCGATGCCCATCTTGAGACCTTTGGTTCCTTTGCAAATATTGTCCGAGGGAAGGGTGAGCTGATCGATTGCGTCTCCATGAATGGGACGGTGGTATTGCCTGCCGAGGATCCTGCTTTGTCGATTTGGAGCACCCAGGTGGACTCCCGCGACTTATGGACCTTTGGTCGCCATGCGGGTGACGTGCGGTTCACACCGAAAACAGATCGGCTGGTTGAATTCGAGACACCCTTGGGTCGCGCTGAGGTGACACTTCCGACCATCGGTTTGCACTTTATGGAGAATGCATCCGCAGCGATTGCGATGGCGATGGCGGCAGATGCGGACCTCGACAGCTGCGTACGTGGCTTGAGCGAGGCTGTGATTGAGCCCGGGCGCATGACTCCTCTCCAAGGACTCACCGGCCACCTTGTGATTGACGATACTTACAACGCTAGTCCACAAGCAGTTCGCGCTGCTATTGACTGGCTGGCCACACAAGCCGGTGATCGTCTTTTGATTTTAGGCGGATTGGCGGAGCTCGGGGATGCAAGTGAGACCTTGATGGCTGAGCTGGGTCGCTATGCCTCTCACGCTGGTATCGAGCACTTAGTCACTTGTGGAACAGGCGATGCGATCGGTCGGGATGTCACGTCGGTGCGGCACTTCGAGTCGGTTGAGGCTCTGTGTGATGCGTTGCCCGAGCTTCCAGCGGCCGCAGTGACCTTAGTGAAGGGATCACGTTCAGCGCAGATGGACCGGGTCATCGATGCACTCACTGGCAGACAGGGAGGGCTGCATTAATGTTGCTGTGGTTAGCAAAGTGGTTGAGTGCCCAAGAACCTGCATTTATGGTATTTCAGTACCTCACACTCCGCGCGATTCTGGGCGTATTAACGGCCTTGTTAATTGCGTTATGGGTGGGCCCGTGGGTGATCCGGACGTTAGAGCGGAAGCAAATTGGTCAGTCGGTGCGTCGCGATGGGCCTCAATCACACTTATCAAAACAGGGAACCCCGACGATGGGTGGTGTCCTGATTTTGGTGTGTATTGTTGCCTCGACACTGCTTTGGGCAGATCTGACGAATCGGTACGTCTGGGTTGCGTTGGCGGTCTTGGTAGGCTTTGGGGCGGTCGGCTGGATCGACGATTGGAAAAAAGTTGTCGAAAAGAACTCGAAGGGGCTGTCTGCGCGCGCCAAGTATCTTGCCCAATCCTTGATTGGGCTGGGGGCTGCCTGGACTCTTTACGCGTTTGCGACCACACCGGCAGAGACCACCTTGATCGTACCGTTTTTCAAAGATGTGTTGATTCCGCTGGGTGGGTTCAGTGTGCTGCTGACTTACTTTGTCATCGTGGGCACCTCAAATGCTGTGAACTTGACCGACGGACTCGATGGACTTGCAATTTTGCCAACGGTCCTGGTGGCTGGCGCCCTAGGTGTCTTTGCTTATCTCACTGGCAATGTGGTGTTCTCGAATTATCTCTACATTCCTTACATCCCCGGAACGGGTGAGCTGGTGATCTTCCTTGGTGCGATGGTTGGCGCAGGTTTTGGATTTTTGTGGTTTAACACCTATCCGGCTCAAGTATTTATGGGTGACGTGGGTGCGCTCGCGTTAGGCGCGGCCCTAGGGGTCGTTGCCGTGATGGTTCGCCAAGAACTCGTGCTCTTCATCATGGGGGGTATCTTTGTCCTCGAAACGATGTCGGTCATGTTACAGGTGGCGAGCTACAAGCTCACCGGACGTCGCCTCTTCCGGATGGCTCCGATTCATCATCATTTTGAGTTAAAGGGTTGGCCAGAACCACGCGTGATCGTGCGGTTTTGGATTATTTCAGTGATGTTGGTGTTGGTCGGCTTGGCCACCTTGAAGTTGAGGTAGCCATGGATCTGATCGCGCGCAATCAACGTCTGATTTTAGGTGCGGGTCCCACAGGGCTCGCGATCGCGCGCCATTTCACAGATCTTGGGCTTCAGTTTGCGATTGCGGATACGCGTCTTGATACCCACTTGCTCGAGGCGGTACGCGCCCACTATCCCGATGTTGAATGCCGTCTTGGTCCTTTGGATCGCAGTTGGCTGGAGTCATTTGAGGAGATCGTCGTCAGCCCTGGAGTACCGCCATCGACGCCGGGGTTGATCGATGCGGATGTTCCCAAAATTTCTGATATTCAATTATTTAGGCGGGCTTGGCCGACCCAGCAGTTGCTGGTCGGCATCACTGGTTCGAATGCAAAATCAACAGTCACCACGTTGGTCGGCGAAATACTCCGGGTCGCAGGCCGACCTGCCGTGGTCGGGGGGAATCTTGGACCTCAGGCCCTTGATCTCTTAATTGACACCCCCGTCGACGCTGTCGCGGTGCTAGAACTCTCGAGTTTTCAGCTGGCGCGCACCAGTCAGCTCCAGGCGGACGTTGCCACGGTCTTAAACATGTCCGCGGATCATCTTGATTGGCATGGTTCGATGGTGGATTACCATCGTGATAAGCATCGAATTTTCCAAGGCGTTAAATCCATTGTCGTCAACGCTGAGGATCCGCTGAGTCAGCCGCTCGTGCCAGATCACACGCCGACCACCCGCTTTGCTGTGCAAAGCCCCGATTTTCATCGGTTTGGCATTCTAGAAACTGCTGAGGGACCCTGGATTGCGTGTGGGACAGAACAGTGGATACCGGTTGAGACATTGCGAGTGCGCAGTCGTCACATGTTGCAAAACACAATGGCCGCCTGTGCGATTGCCCGGCAAATGGGCCTGACTCCTGATGTGGCTGCACGTGCGGTTGCGACGTTTGACGGCCTCAGCCACCGAATGCAACCAATCGCTGTACAACGCGGCGTCCTTTTCATCGATGACTCAAAGGGAACCAACATGGGGGCGTCGATCGCTGCCATGCAGAGTGCCGCCGAATCTAGACAACATCTGATCCTATTGGCGGGCGGAGATGCCAAGGGCGCTGATGCCTCAGATTGGGCCCAGTGGGCACGTCGGTTATGCGCCACGGTGCATACCTATGGCCGTGATGGTCGTGCGTTGGCGGATGCGATTGGCCAACCTGCACGGTGCCATGCCGATTTATCGGAGGCGTTTGCAGCGGCGGTATCCGATGCGATACCAGGGTCCACTGTGTTACTCAGCCCCGCATGCGCTAGCTTTGATCAATATCCAAATTACATCGCGCGTGGCCACCACTTTAAACGCTTGGTGGAGGCGCTATGATGGGTCGGAGCCAATGGCACACCCTGCGCCCCCTCGGCCAACCAGATTTTGGGTTTGTGCTGACAGGACTGACGCTTGCCTTGCTCGGCCTACTGATGGTGGCATCGAGTTCGATCGAGGTTGCCTCCGATCGTCATGGCTCCCCATTTAGCTTTGCCATTAAACACGGCATCTTTTTAGTGATTGCGCTGGGCGCAGGAGCGATCACGTTCATGGTGCCAACCAAATGGTGGTATCGCTCAGCAACCCTGTTTTTGGTCTTCTCGCTGGTCCTGCTGGCTCTGGTCTTGATTCCTGGGATTGGTTTGGAAGTAAAGGGCGCTCGGCGCTGGCTTGATCTCGGGGTGATTAACCTGCAACCCTCTGAGGTCGCGAAGTTCACCATGATGCTGTATCTGGCGGCCTACTTAGTCCGTCGGCTGGAAGAAGTTCGCACACAGTTCATGGGCTTTTTAAAACCCATGGCCGTGGTGGGGCTGATTGCAGCATTGCTGCTTGCTGAGCCGGATTTTGGCACCTTGATGCTGATCGTTTTGGCGGTCATGGGCGTCTTACTTCTTGCGGGCGCACCGTTTAACCAGTACCTCATGATTGGTGCGGCCGTGGTCGTGGGATTGGCGGCTCTGGCGATCATCGAGCCCTATCGGATTCAGCGGTTTAATGTATTGCTTGATCCGTGGGACGATCGATTGGGTGCTGGCTATCAAATCACCCAAGCGCTTCTCGCGTTCGGGCGAGGCGGGTGGTTTGGTCTGGGACTCGGTAACAGTGTGCAGAAGCTGTTCTATTTACCCGAGGCACACACCGATTTTGTGTTCGCGATCTTGGCCGAGGAGTTGGGGCTGATTGGTGCCCTCTCGACCCTTGGTTTGATGTCGATATTGGTGTGGCGAGGACTTTTGATCGGACGTCGCGCGGAGCGTGACGGTCGTCATTTTGCAGCCTATCTGTGCTACGGGCTGGTACTGATCATTGGTCTTCAAATGCTGGTGAACCTCGCTGTGAATGTGGGTATTGCACCAACGACAGGATTGACTTTACCCCTAATGAGCTACGGTGGCAGCTCCTTGGTGGTGACGATGGCCAGCCTCGGCGTGATTGCCCGCATCAGTGCGGATTCGATTCGGGAGGGGCGTCGATGAGTGGCGTTATCCTGATCATGGCGGGTGGCACCGGCGGACATATTTTTCCAGGGTTAGCTCTTGCAACTGCATTGCGAGCCCGCGGCGATTCAGTGCATTGGATGGGTGGCGCTTATGGGCTCGAAACGCGCTTAGTCCCTGAGGCTGGTCTTCCGCTGTTTGCGTTGAGTGTCCGTGGATTACGTGGCCAGCGCGGCATGGCCCGACTATGGTCACCATTTAAGTTGGTCTGGGCCACGCTGCAAGCGATGCGCCACCTGCATCGGCTCAAGCCGCGCGTTTGTGTGGGCTTTGGCGGCTACCCAGCAGCACCGGGTGGGCTGGCAGCACGCCTTCTGCGGATCCCATTGATCATTCATGAGCAAAATGCAATCGCCGGCATGACAAACCGCCTGTTGGCACGCTGGGCACGTCGCGTTGCGACAGCCTTTCCAGAGGTCCTACCCAGGTCCCAATGGATCGGTAATCCAGTGCGGCAGGGGATCGAGGCACTTGGGCTATCCCGTGTGGCCGGTGGGCATCAATCCGGAAATGCGATTCGTCTGCTGATTGTTGGCGGCAGCCAGGGTGCACACTCCTTCAATCGCATGTTACCTGGGTTACTCGCACCACTGATCCAGCGTCATGGCGTGGTGGTTCGTCATCAAACGGGCCACTCCATGTTTGATGATGTGAAGCGTGCGTATCTATCTCTCGGAGTCTCGGTTCAGGTTGATGCATTTATCGACGATATGGTCAGTGCGTACGCGCAAGCCGATCTTGTCATTGCCCGCTCAGGCGCATTGACAGTGTCTGAGTTGGCGGCCGCAGCGATGCCCTCCGTGTTGGTCCCCTTTCCACATGCTGTTGATGATCACCAAACCCGCAATGCGCAGTGGCTGGTCGACGCTGGTGCAGCGATGTTAGTTCCCGAGTCGGCGCTCTCAACGATGGCTTCTGTGATCGAAGCGCTGGTGATGCAACCTGAGCAATTCACGGTGATGTCACGTGCCGCCCGCGCTGTTGCAAGGCCAGATGCTGTCAATGAGATGCTCGTTTTAATTGACGAGGTGCCGCATGGTTAATCGAATGGGACGAGTACAAGCGATCCACCTCATCGGAATCGGCGGCGTCGGTATGAGTGGCATTGCCGAGGTATTGATCAACCTCGGGTATCAAGTCAGCGGTTCAGACCTTCGCTCCTCCGCAGTCACCGAACGCCTTCAAGCTTTGGGGGCAACTGTGTATGAGGGCCATGATGCCGCACAAGTTGCGCAAACCGATGTCGTGGTGGTATCCAGTGCGATCGATCGATCGAATCCGGAAGTTGCGGCAGCCTTGGATGCTCGGATTCCAGTGATTCCTCGCGCACAAATGCTTGCCGAACTGATGCGTTTCAAACACGGAATTGCAGTCGCAGGTACACACGGCAAAACCACAACGACCTCCCTGGCTGCTGCGGTCTTGGGAGAGGCGGGTCTCGATCCAACTTACATCATCGGTGGCAAGTTGAATCAGGCTGATACCAATGCACGCTTGGGCAGCGGCGATCTGATGGTCGCAGAAGCCGACGAGAGTGATGCCTCTTTTTTATTCCTTAAACCGATGACCGCCATTGTCACCAATATCGATATGGACCACATGGCGACCTACGGGGGGGACTTTGAACGCCTCAAAGAGACCTTTATTCAGTTTTTGCAGAATCTTCCCTTCTATGGATTGGTCATTGCATGTATCGACGATCCAGTAGTCGCTGAAATCCTGCCAAAAGTCGGTCGTGCGAGTCTCACCTACGGATTTTCTGCGGCTGCAGATTACCGCGCAACAGCGGTAAAAGCCGATGGCTTGATGACTCATTTTTCGGTGGCGCGCCCAGAGCGCGATTCGCTTCGCATCACGCTATCGATGCCAGGTCGCCATAACATTTTAAATGCGCTCTCAGTGATTGCTTTGGCGGACACCCTGCATGTCGATGATCGGGCGGTTCTGACAGCGCTGTCCCAGTTTCAGGGAGTGGGTCGCCGCTGTCAGGTGCTGGGTCAGATATCCCTTGGGAATGGCCACGATGCGGTCGTGATGGATGATTATGGCCATCATCCTCGTGAGCTCTCAGTGACTTTTGAGGCAGTCCGTGAAGCCTTCCCAGGGCGGCGTTTACTGAGCGTGTTTCAGCCGCACCGTTACAGTCGCACGCGCGATCTATTTGATGAGTTTGTCCGAGTGCTCAGTGACGCCGACAGCCTGGTCCTTTTAGATGTGTA
>ERZ887849.191-NODE-191-length-67187-cov-17.342162_pt1 | contig 67187 bp, 56 predicted proteins | sample MGYA00521267_ERZ887849 | MGnify/ENA primary metagenome ERZ887849 (study PRJEB32303, sample SAMEA104408601) | aquatic metagenome | biome: Brackish water; feature: Pelagic; material: water | place: Baltic Sea | collected 2014-06-06T16:11:00 | depth 2,863 m ...
GATCATGCGGGTCTCCGTAGAAACAATGTCTGGGTTAGAGCGAAGAGTCACCGTCGGCGTGCCGGCAGACCGTGTCGACTCGGCTGTACAGAAGCGACTTCAGGAAGCGGCGAGCAACGTCAGGTTACCGGGTTTTCGTCCCGGCAAAGTGCCTATCCGGGTCATGCAGCAGCGTTTTGGCGCAGGAGTCCGCCAAGAGGTGCTAGGTGAAGTCATTAGCCAGTCGTTCCAAGAAGCCGTTATGTCCGAGAATCTCCGTCCTGCGGGGCAGCCCAACATCGAGGCGAGAAAAATGGGTGCCGGTCAGGACGTCGAATATACCGCCACCTTTGAAATTTTCCCCACCATCGAAGTGAAGGAGATCAGCGATCTCGTGATTGAAAAGCCGACTGCCGAGGTCGCGGATGCTGATGTCGATAACATCATTGCGGTATTTCGTAAGCAGCAGGGCGAGTTGGTCGTTGCAGAGCGAGCCGCAGCAGAGGGCGATACCGTTGTGATCGATTTTGAAGGGTTTCGCGATGACGAGCCCTTTGAAGGCGGCAAGGGCGAGGACACTTCGCTAGAGCTCGGATCTGGCCGAATGATTCCGGGCTTTGAAGACGGTCTGGTGGGCGCTAAGGCGAACGATAGCAGGGTGCTTAATTTGACCTTTCCTGAGGATTATCAGAGTGAGGACCTAGCGGGGGCCGCGGTAGAATTCAAGGTTCTGGTCAAAGAGGTTAAGACACTCGAATTGGCACCCATCGATAGTGCGCTCTTCGCGCAGTATGGGTTAGCAGACGGCACGGAAGAAGAATTTCGTCTTGAAGTGCGTCAGAATATGGAGCGTGAGCTGCGTAATGCGGTTGAAGCCTCGGTCAAGACACAGGTTATGGACGCGATCGCCGCAGCGCATGAATCCATTGAGCTGCCGTCGTCGCTAATCGCGCAAGAGACGCAGGCAATGCGGCAGCAAATGTTCCAGCAGTTTGGCGGCGGCGTTCCGCAGGATATGGATTTAACCTCTATCTTGCCGGATGAAATGTTTTCTGAGCAAGCAGAGAGACGCGTCAAACTGGGACTCGTCGTCGCCGAGATGATCAGCCAATATGAGCTGACGGCGGAGCCCGCTAAAATAAGGGAGACAATTGAGGAGATCGCCTCGACGTATCAAGATCCGGAGGAGGTTATCAATTGGTACTACTCCGAGAACGAGCAATTAGCCGGCATTGAATCAAGGGTGCTCGAAGATGCGGTGGTTGAGAAGCTGCTGGCGGAAGCTGCAGTGCAAGATATCGAACTGAGTTATGAAGACGCACTAGCCCGTGCGCGTCCACAGTCTGCAGAGCAGGCATAGAAAGGAGTGAGTATGAGTCAGCAAGATGTGTCGCTAGACCCTCAAAACCTCGGCTTGGTGCCGATGGTGATCGAGCAGACCTCACGAGGGGAGCGTTCTTTTGACATATACTCTCGGCTCTTAAAGGAGCGCGTGATTTTCATCGTGGGTGCGATTGAGGACCACATGGCGAATCTCATTGTCGCGCAGTTACTGTTTTTGGAATCTGAAAATCCCGATAAAGACGTGCACTTATACATCAACAGTCCGGGCGGCTCAGTGACGGCTGGATTGTCTATTTACGACACGATGCGGTTTATTAAGCCGGATGTGAGCACGATGTGCATCGGGCAAGCTGCCTCCATGGGCGCTTTTTTGCTAAGTGGTGGCGCCCAGGGCAAGCGGTTTATTTTACCCAATGCCCGGACCATGATTCATCAGCCCAGTGGCGGCGCTCAAGGGCAGGCGAGTGATATAGAAATTCAAGCCAAAGAAATATTGTTCCTGAGAGAGAGGCTGAATTCATTGCTAGCTGATCACACGGGACAAACGATCGATGTGATCGAGCGTGACACAGAGCGAGACCGGTTCATGAGCGCCGAGCAAAGCGTAGAGTATGGCCTGGTTGACGAAGTGATTAGCAGTCGATAAGCCGCTACCAGCTCACTCAGGCGGCGACTTGCAATCGCCGATAAAACATATCAAGGTTATATTCAGGGCGTGACGGGATACAGGAATGACAGAAGAGACCACATCAGGCGACAGCGGTAAGCTGCTTTATTGCTCTTTTTGTGGCAAAAGCCAAAATGAGGTGCGGAAGCTCATTGCCGGCCCCTCCGTGTTCATTTGTAACGAATGTGTGGACCTCTGCAACGACATTATTCGTGAAGAGATTCAAGAGTCCTCCAGCGATGAGGGCAGCGATAAGTTGCCTATTCCGGCCGAAATCAACGAAATACTGAATCAATATGTGATTGGTCAGCAACAAGCCAAACGTGTGCTGGCGGTGGCGGTCTACAATCATTACAAGCGGTTGCGTAATGCGTTACCGGCCGGGCAAACCTCGGACGAAGTCGAGCTCAGTAAGTCGAATATTCTGCTGGTCGGACCGACTGGCTCGGGTAAGACCTTGCTCGCTGAAACATTAGCACGCCTCTTGGACGTGCCATTTACGATCGCCGACGCAACCACGCTTACAGAGGCGGGCTATGTCGGTGAGGATGTTGAAAACATCATTCAAAAGCTCTTGCAAAAATGTGATTACGATGTCGATCGCGCGCAGATGGGGATCGTTTACATTGATGAGATCGATAAGATTTCCCGCAAATCGGATAATCCCTCAATTACTCGGGATGTGTCGGGCGAGGGAGTTCAGCAAGCACTGTTAAAGCTGATTGAGGGCACCGTCGCCTCGGTGCCGCCACAAGGTGGGCGTAAGCATCCGCAACAAGAGTTTTTGCAGGTCGATACCAGCAATATTCTGTTTATCTGCGGCGGCGCTTTTGCCGGCCTAGACAAAGTGATTCGTAATCGCTCTGAAAAAGGTGGCATCGGCTTTGGTGCGGAAGTGAAGAGTAAAAAAGAGACGCGCAATTTCGGCGAGACTCTGGCCGATTTGCAGCCCGAGGACCTCGTACAGTACGGATTGATCCCTGAATTTGTGGGACGATTACCTATTATCGCCACGTTGGAAGAGCTCGATTCTGAGGCCCTCATCAGAATTTTGACTGAGCCGCGCAACGCGCTGACCAAGCAGTACGCGAAAATGTTTGAGATGGAGGGGGTAGAGATCGACTTCCGTGACGATGCCTTGCAGGCAGTCGCTCTGCGAGCGATGGAGCGTAAGACCGGCGCGCGTGGGTTACGTTCAATTCTAGAGGGCATTTTGCTCGAGTCCATGTATACGATTCCATCGCAACCGGATGTGGCAAAAATTGTGGTTGATGAGTCCGTGGTGACCGGCGACTCTGAGCCGCTGCTGGTGTACGAAACGCCCCCTGCAGCAGCTGCCGGCGGCGAGGAATAAGCCGCCGCTTGTCACTGTTTTACTGGTGGTTCCTGCAAAGCGATCCAGTCAGGACGGTACAAGGTATCACTACTAGAGTGGGCGGCCTTGAAATTTAATGTTGCGCCCCCATTTCTGAAGCAGTGACGGAGGACAGCATGACTGAATCAGACCAACAACTGCCACTATTGCCATTGCGCGACGTTGTAGTGTACCCGCACATGGTTTTGCCCCTATTTGTCGGCAGGGAGCGTTCGATCGACGCACTCGAACACGCCATGCTAGATAACAAGCAGGTACTGCTTGTGGCGCAACGCAATGCATCCGATGACCAACCCAGTGCTGACGATCTGTACCAGGTTGGTACCGTTTCCAATATATTGCAACTGCTGAAGCTGCCCGACGGCACGATCAAGGTGCTCGTCGAGGGTAGCTATAGAGCGGCTGTGCTCGCGGTGGATGAAGAGGAAACGTTTGCTGTCGCAACGGTGCGAGAAATAGAGACCGACACGCTGGCCGAGCGCGAGAGTGCGGCGCTCCTGAAGACCACGGTAGAGCAGTTTGAAAGATATGTGGGCCTCAGTAAAAAAGTACCTGCAGAGGTGCTTACTTCATTAGCGGGTATCGATGACCCGGGTCGGTTAGCCGATACTATTTCAGCGCACATGAGCGTGGCGCTGGATGAGAAACAGCGCATTCTTGAGATCTCCGATATCAGCGAACGCCTCGCACACCTTCAATCCTTAATGGATGCTGAGATCGATGTCTTTCAAGTTGAAAAACGAATTCGCGGCCGCGTTAAGAAGCAGATGGAGAAGAGTCAACGCGAGTACTATCTTAATGAGCAGATGAAGGCGATACAGAAAGAGCTTGGCGAGATGGACGATGCGCCAAACGAGATTGATGATCTGCAAAATAAAATACATGAAGCGCGAATGTCAGAAGAAGCTTTCGAGAAGGCAAATGCCGAGCTCAGTAAGCTAAAGATGATGTCGCCCATGTCCGCCGAGGCGTCAGTGGTTCGTGGCTATCTTGATTGGATGGTAAGTATTCCCTGGTCGAAGCGCAGTAAGGTTCGGCACGACCTCAAGCGAGCTCAGGGGGTTCTGGACACTGACCACTTTGGTTTGGAGGAAGTTAAAGAGCGGATTTTGGAATACCTAGCCGTGCAAAAGCGGGTCCGAAAGCTGAAAGGGCCAGTACTGTGCTTAGTCGGTCCACCGGGCGTTGGTAAGACGTCGTTAGGTGAGTCGATCGCAAGAGCGACTAACCGCAAGTTTATTCGTATGGCGCTGGGTGGTGTCCGTGACGAGGCGGAGATTCGAGGCCATCGACGCACGTATATTGGGTCAATGCCGGGCAAACTCATACAGAAAATGTCGAAGGCGGGGGTGCGTAACCCGCTGTTCCTGCTAGATGAAATCGATAAGATGGGAATGGATCATCGCGGCGATCCGGCATCTGCGATGCTCGAGGTGCTCGACCCAGAGCAGAATCATGCCTTTAATGACCATTATCTCGAAGTCGACTACGACTTGTCAGATGTCATGTTTGTTTGCACCTCTAACACCATGAATATTCCTGGGCCGTTGCTGGACAGAATGGAAGTAATTCGAATCCCCGGCTACACCGAGGATGAAAAGCTCAATATTGCTCAGCGCTACTTAACGCCAAAGCAAACAAAGCTCAACGGATTAAAGCCAGAAGAAATCAGTCTGTCGGAGCAAGCTACACTGGACATCATTCGATACTACACGCGAGAAGCAGGCGTTCGCTCCCTTGAGCGACAGATCGCAAAGGTGTGCCGAAAAATGGTCAAGGCCTTCGCGCTCGGGGAACTGGAGCCGGGACAGTCGGTCACTCCTGAAATGCTATCTGACGTGTTGGGTGTCAGAAAATTCAATTTTGGCACCGCCGAAGAAGAGAACAAGGTTGGGCAGGTTACTGGGCTTGCTTGGACATCGGTAGGAGGAGAGCTGCTCTCGATAGAAGTGGCATCGACAATGGGTAAGGGTCGTGTCGTGAAGACCGGTTCGCTGGGCGATGTTATGCAAGAATCGATTCAGGCAGCGATTACGGTAGTCCGTGCAAAGTCTCAGGCGCTGGGCATTGCAGCGAAGCTCCATGATTCGCGTGATATACACATTCACGTTCCCGAGGGCGCAACGCCGAAAGACGGCCCCAGTGCGGGTATTGCTATGTGTACCGCACTTGTCAGCAGCTTTACTGATATTCCAGTGCGCTCGGACGTCGCGATGACTGGTGAGATTACCCTGAGGGGTGAGGTGTTGCCGATTGGCGGGCTAAAAGAGAAGTTGTTGGCCGCTAAACGAGGCGGCATAGAGACGGTGATCATCCCCCACGAGAATGAGCGTGACCTGCAAGAGGTGCCTGATAACATCAAGGAAAACCTGGATATTCGGCCGGTAAAATGGATTGATGAAGTGCTATCTATTGCGCTAGAACGCCTGCCCGAGTCACTTGACGATGATGCCTATTTGGAAGGCATGGCCGCATTTACGCAAGCTGACGATGCGGAGCCGGACAAAACCGCTCCAAAACGGCCCAGACCCCACTGATTCCCAGCGTTTGGTGCGTTGACCGTTGGGGGCGCGGGGGGGTAGTCTATAGGCTGGCTCTGTTACATGTGCCACTGAAGCTTAAGCTCAAAATACTCGAGGGGTAATAACGTGAACAAAAATGAACTGATTGATGCCATCGCCGCTGACGCGGATCTTTCGAAAGCCTCTGCAGGCCGAGCACTCGATGCGGCTATTGGCGCGATTACAGGGGCGCTTGCCAAAGGCGGTAATGTATCGCTGGTAGGCTTTGGTACGTTTGCTGTGAAGGCGCGAGCAGCCCGTCAGGGTCGCAACCCTAGAACAGGAGAGACGATCCAGATCTCAGCCTCGAACACCCCTGGATTTAAAGCAGGGAAAGCGTTAAAGGATGCCGTTAACAAGTAAGACCGTTTGCTCCGCCATCCAGTAGGTGGCGGGTCTTGTAAGGCGCCATAGTGCGCCTTCTTTGCATCTTGATTCCCGCGTTGCCAGCCGGCAGATGCACCAGCGCTTGGTAGGTAAGCGCTGGTGCATCTATTTGGTAGGCAAGCGTAGACTGCCACTACAGAGTTAGCACACCATGCTTCAATCAATGCGCCAAAGCACGCAGAGCACGGCGGCCAAAGTAATTATTGGTCTTATCGTCTTGTCATTTGCCGCTTTTGGCTTGGAGACGCTCCTGCCCGGCGGGGCAGGCACATCGGTCGCAGAAGTCAACGGCGAGGAAATCACGCCTTTTGCGCTGCAAGAAGCGATTACCCAGCAAAAACGACAATTGATCAGCATTCTCGGTGATGACATCGATCCGGCGCTGCTCGACGATGATCGTTTGCGGCCTAGGGCGCTGGACTCATTGGTGCAGCGCGCGTTATTGCTGCAGAAAACGGCTGCCCTGCAGCTGGTTGCTTCAGGCGCTCAGGTGAGCGAGTCAATCACCTCGATTGAGGCGTTCCAATTGAATGGCGAGTTCTCCCCCGATGCCTATAAGAGTGTTTTAGCCAATGCCGGTTACACACTTGAACGATTCCGACGTGCTCAAGCAGACGATATCGTGCTAGCCCAACTGCAGACGTCGATCAGTGAGTCTGAGTTTGTCACGGCGACTGAGTTGAGTGCGGCTGCTAATGTTATGGCAGAAGAGCGAGATGTACGATTTTTGGTGGTGCCAGACAATTCGCTGCTAGACGACAATGCGTTGTCAGACGATGCGTTGCGGACCTTTTATGCTGATAACGAGCCGTTATTTTTCACGCAAGAGCAATTGATTGTTGATTATATCGAACTGAATCCGGCCGACTTTGATGTCGCGGTGGATGACGCTGTAGTGCGAGAGCAGTATGAGTCAGTTAAAGACGAATATCAGGTGTCAGAACAATCCAGAGTCTCTCACATACTGCTTATGCAGGGTGAAGAGGAGACGGACAGAGCGTTTGCCGATCGACTCTCGATCGTCACTACCCAGTTAAGTGACGGAGAGGATTTTGCTGATGTTGCCGCGGCGCTATCGGATGACCTTGGTTCGGCGGCACTTGGGGGTGAGCTTGGGTTTACAGATGGCGCAACCTTTCCTGAGGCCATGGAAGAAGCCATTGCCGGACTCACGCTGCCCGGCGACATTTCGGCCCCGGTTGAGACAGATGCGGGGACGCATATTATTCGGCTCGAAGAACGTATTGACGGCACCTCCGTGAGTTATGAGACGGTCAAAGATGAATTGCGCGCCTCCATCGAGGCGGCGGAAGCAGAGCGGGCACTGTTAATTGCTGTGGAGGCGTTGCGCGATGCGGCGTTTAATGCGGCGGATCTCAGCGGCCCTGCTGAGGCACTGGGCGTCTCAGTGCAGCGTTCTGCCGCCTTTACCGTTGCGGCGGGGCAGGGTGTTTTTACCGATGCGCGACTGCGAGAGGCAGCGTTTTCTGAGGATGTGAAAATTGCTGGCAATAACAGTGACGTACTCGAGTTGGCAGAACGACGCTTTGTGGTGCTGCGAGTACATGAGGCACGCCCGCCCCAAACCGCGCCCTTCCGCGAAGTTGAAACCGAGGTGGTCGCATTGCTGCGCGCCGAGCTGGAAGCCGCTGCGTTGGCACAGATTCAAAGTACAGCACAAGACGCCTTAGCGCGCGGCGAATTGCTGGAGGATGTTGCGCAAACACTCGATCTGGATTGGCGGGTCGAATTAGCGGCGACCCGCTTAGTGAGTCAATTGCCGCGTCCAGTGTTAGATGCGGCTTTCACTATGACGGCAGGAGACGCAACGGCGTTACGCACTGTGCCGATTCCTGGAGAAGGATTTGCGATAGTCCAGCTGGCACGCGTTGCACCGGGTAGCGTCAGCGCGCTGTCCATCAGCGAACGTAACCAGCTCACCAACAGCCGCGCTACCGAGCAACAGCAAATCAGTTTTAGTGAATTCATGCTGTTTCAGCGTAACGAGTCGGATATCGTTATCCGCTGAGGCAGTTCAGCGGTGGCAATGAGGATGGACTAATGGTGGACCGGCCATCGGATACCGGCGCAAGTAAGTTGCAAGATCTGCTAGGAAGCGTGCCAGACCGCCACCATGCTGCCTCGCGCGGCGCACAGATGGCGTCCATCAATGGACGGCAGCCGGCGCCTCTTCACCTTTGGAACCCCGATTACTGTGGCGACATTGACATGGCGATTCGTGCGGATGGTACCTGGTATCACGAGGGCATGCCGATCAAGCGAGTCGAGTTATGGCAGCTGTTTGCAGGCATTCTGAGGCGCGAGGAAGACGGCGATTATTTCCTGGTGACGCCGGTAGAGAAATGCCGAGTATCCGTAGCGCTACACCCCTTAATCATTAACGATTTCGAGCAGAACATGAATGCCGATAAGCCAGAGCTTATCGCCGTACTCAACGCTGGGGGTCGGTTCGTCGTGTCTGATCAGTATCCACTGCGGCTGGAGCCGCGGGCGAATGGTGCGGCTTATATCACGCTGCCACATGGACTCTCAGCCCTGTGTTCACGGCCCGCTTGGTACCGCCTGGCTGAGCTTGCGGACGCGACACACTGCATCGAGAGTGCCGGCGCCCGCTTTTTTCTAGCTTAGTATCGCGGACCCTGATGGCTACATATTAGGATAAGTTGGACCGCCGAACCCCTCTGGACTCACCCAATTGATGTTTTGCGAGGGGTCCTTAATGTCACAGGTCTTACAATGCACACAGTTCTGGGCGTTGATCTGAAAACGAGGGCCTTCTTGCTCTTCCACGATTTCGTAGACGCCCGCCGGGCAGTAACGCTGCGCGGGTTCAGCGTATTGGGGTAGGTTAACCGTGATCGGAATACTCGGGTCGCCCAGCGTAAGATGGCACGGCTGATCCTCTTCGTGATTGGTATTGGACAAAAAGACCGAGGACAGGCGATCAAAAGTCAGCTTGTTATCGGGTTTAGGATAATCGATCACCTTGGACTGCGCCGCCTCGTCGAGGCACGCGTAATCGGGTTTTGTGTCGTGCAGAGTAAAAGGAAGTCGCCCGGCAAAAATGTTCTGATCAATCCACACCATCGCTGCACCCAGCAGGGTGCCGAACTTATGCATGAATCCTGAGAAGTTGCGCGAGCTATGCAGCTCTTTGCCGAGCCAAGAATCGCTCACGCGCGCGCTGAAGTCCTCCAAGCGGGCGGGCGCAGGCCCATCGGATTGTAGGGCGGCCATGACACTCTCCGCCGCCAACATCCCACTTTTCATCGCAGTGTGGTTGCCTTTAATTTTGACACTGTTCAGTGTGCCGGCATCACAGCCAATCAGAAGGCCACCCGGAAACGCCATGTCAGGCAGTGAATTCAAGCCACCTTTTGCCAGCGCTCTTGCGCCATAGGCAATCCGCTCTCCACCCTCCAGTACCGCACGTGTTTTAGGATGCGTCTTCCAACGTTGAAATTCCTCAAATGGACTCAGGTAAGGGTTGCGATAATTCAAATCGGCAATTAGCCCCAAGTACACTTCGCTATTTTCTGCGTGATATAAAAAGGCGCCACCGCTTGAGCCTGACTCAGAGAGCGGCCAGCCAATACCATGCACGACAAGACCTTCTTGATGTTTAGCCGGGTCTATCTTCCAGACTTCCTTAATACCGATACCGTAATGTTGAGGGTCTTTGTCGTTATTGAGGCCATAATGTGCGATTAATTGCTTCCCTAAATGACCCCGACAGCCCTCAGCAAATAGCGTGTACGTTGCATGCAGCTCCATGCTGGGAACATAGCTGTCTTTGTGCTGTCCATCGGCGCCCACTCCCATTTCGCCAGTGGCGATACCCTTGACGGCGCCGTCGTCATTGAAGAGGATTTCAGCGGCAGAAAATCCCGGATACACCTCAACCCCTAACCCTTCGGCTTGCTCGGCTAGCCAGCGGCATACATTACCCATTGAGACGATATAATTGCCGTCATTATGCGTGGGTTTGGGTATCGCGAAACCCGGCAATTTGATGGCGCCCTTGTCGCTTGTATAGAAATAGAAAGTGTCGCCGGCTACCGGTGTATTCAGTGGCGCGCCGCGCTCTTTCCAATCGGGAAACAGCTCGTCGAGCGCCCTGGGCTCAAGAACGGCACCAGAGAGAATATGTGCTCCCACCTCAGAGCCCTTCTCGACGACGCAAACGGTTGTTTCACGCCCTTCTGATTCTGCGAGCTGCATGATACGAATAGCGGCGCTGAGACCGGCAGGACCCGCTCCAACGACGACGACGTCAAACTCCATGGATTCTCTTTCCACACACCACCTCAATGCTGTAATTAGATGTTCTTGGTTTATCCCCACTATCACTGAAATGCATTAAAATTCCAGCTTCTCAGGTGCTTTCGCATCGGCCGGCATGATACACTAAGCCGGGCGTGCGCGCAGGTTCAGACGGTGGTCTTCGGCGGGTTTGCTGGTCGTTATAGGAAGATCGTTGAAAAAGCTGGTGCGGGCTAATCTGAACACCTGAATGCAGTTCCCAACTCAATCTGGAGACACCATGAAAGCATTGGTCGCCGTAAAACGCGTGGTTGACTACAACGTTAAGGTCCGGGCAAAAGCCGATGGTTCTGACGTGGACCTGAACAACGTTAAGATGGCTATAAACCCCTTCTGTGAAATAGCCGTGGAGGAAGCCGTCAGACTTAAAGAAGCCGGAACCGTGACTGAAATTGTTGCGGTATCAGTGGGCGAAGCCAATTGCCAAGAGCAAATTCGCACCGCGCTGGCCTTAGGTGCTGATCGAGGCGTGCATGTCGAGGTAGAAGGCAAAGCTGAGCCACTCACCATCGCTAAGTTGTTGAAAGGTGTAATCGCACAAGAGTCGCCTGACCTTGTCATTATGGGTAAGCAGTCTATCGATGGCGATAACAATCAAACGGGACAGATGCTCGGTGCGCTGACAGGCATGGGGCAGGGGACGTTTGCCTCTGCAATCAGTATTGCTGATGGGGCTGTTGAAGTCGTGCGAGAGGTCGATGGTGGGTTGCAAACACTCTCATTGACACTACCCGCCATTATCACAACAGATTTGCGCCTAAATGAGCCGCGCTATGCGTCGCTACCTAATATTATGAAAGCGAAAAAGAAGCCGCTGGATACGCTCACTCCAGAGCAACTGTCGGTTTCCGTCGGGACGCATGTGTCGCAACTGGGTGTCACGCCACCGCCAGAGCGAGCAGCTGGTATTAAAGTGGAAGATGTAGGCCAATTGGTCGACAAGCTGAAAAACGAAGCGAAGGTGATCTGATGAAAACATTAGTAGTTGCAGAGCACGACAATGCCTCCCTCAAGACGGCGACGCTAAACGCAGTAGCGGCTGCACAGGCGATGGGCGGGGATATCGATATAGTGGTAGCAGGCGCGGCGTGCGACGCCGTAGCCACTGCGGCTGCCCAGCTGCCGGGCGTTAACAAGGTGGTGTGTGCGGATAACGCCGCCTATGAGCATCAATTAGCAGAAAACGTGAGCTTGTTAATTGCTGAGCTAGGAGAGGGCTATGACAATATATTGGCTGCCTCGACGCCCAACGGCAAGAACATAATGCCGCGCGTGGCTGCTTTACTCGATGTCGGGCAGATCTCCGACATTATCGCAGTTGAGGGCGCAGACACTTTTAAGCGACCCATTTATGCGGGCAATGTGATCGCCACCGTTCAGTCGCTGGATTCCAAAAAGGTGATTACCGTCAGGACAACGGCGTTTGACGCAGGTGCCGCTGAGGGCGGTAACGCAACGGTAGAGGCCTGTGCAGCGGTTCACGATGCAGGCGTCTCTCAGTTCATTCGCGAGGAAGTGGCTGTCTCTGATAGACCAGAATTGACGTCGGCATCTGTCGTGATTTCAGGCGGCCGGGGCATGCAAAATGGTGACAATTTCAGTTTACTGGAGGGCATTGCCGATAAGCTCAACGCCGCTATTGGCGCGTCACGCGCAGCGGTGGATGCCGGCTTTGTTCCGAATGACTATCAGGTAGGACAGACAGGCAAGATCGTTGCTCCAGACCTGTATATTGCCGTTGGTATCTCTGGAGCAATTCAACACCTTGCCGGCATGAAAGACAGCAAAGTGATTGTGGCGATTAACAAGGACGAAGACGCACCAATTTTTCAGGTAGCGGATTACGGTCTGGTCGCCGATCTTTTTGAGGCGCTGCCAGAGCTCGAAGCCGCCATCTAGCGTTGTGTGCCTGCAGTTCCCCTTAATGTGGGTCCTGCAGGCGCGTTTTCGTCTTAGCGCTGCATAGCGCTTCATCTCAATTAGGGGTCTGGTTAGATCTCCCTGCTTGCTCTGGGCCCTCAACACCGTCGCGTATTGGATTCCTAATGCAAGCTGAATCTAACTGAGTTCAGTCTTTTCTCAAATGCGCTTTTAGGGCAATGGGGTTGGGCAGGGTGAGCACCACCAAATACGAAGACACCAGCAGGGTGATAATGGTAACCGCCTGAATCAAGGTCGCTGCAGCATCGCCCAAGAGCCCCTTAGAGACCCCTAAAAAGGCGATCAGTAGCGCAAACTCGCTGCATTGCCCCAAACGTAGCCCCAAGTTCCACGCTAGCTTGGGCTCCTCACAGATACCCCTCACCAAGAACTGAAAAACAATTGGCTTCAACACCAACAAAATGATCGCAATGACGATGGCGGGCAGGGCGACCGCGGGGAGCAGCTGCATATCTAAACCACTACCCACTGAGAAAAAGAACACGACTAAAAAAAAGTCGCGTAACGGTTTGAGGCTGATTGCAATGTACTGCGCGATAGGGCTACTAGCAATACTGATTCCGGCAATGAAGGCACCTATCTCAGCAGACAAACCAAGCCAAATGGCTAGCTCCGCCATGCCAAGGCACCAACCAATAGACAGCAAAAAGATATACTCATGGTACCGATCAAACCGCTTGATCAACGCCAGCAAGACCGTTTTAACGCTTAGCCAGCTAATAAAGCCCAACAGTGGCAGTGTCATTAGCGGTGCGAGAAGCGCTCGCCATGAGGTGTTATCTGTCCCCGCGCTCTCCATCAATACCAGCACAATGATGGCCATCAAATCTTGAAATAAGAGAAGCGCAATCATTAGCTCTCCAAGATGGCGGTGATGTAAAACGGTCGTTGGTAATAATTTGATCCCGATTATCGTCGAAGAGAAAATCAATGCGGCACCGATCAGTACGGCATCTTGAGAATCAAACCCAAATAATCGACTGACCCCAAAACCGGTGACGGCAAATAATGCAGTGCTCAGCAGGGCAACTAAAGTTGATTGTCGAAGACTATTCCAAAGTGCAGCAGGCTTCATATCGAGCCCGAGTAAAAAGAGCAGCAGAATGATGCCCACATGCCCAGCGCCCGATACTAGCGCCATATCATTAACGAGGGCAAAGCCATGGGGGCCCAGTGCCATGCCTAGCGCGATGTAAGCAATAATAATCGGCTGGCGCGCATAGAGTGCAACGGAAGATAAAACAGCCGCGCCCAAAAAGATCGCTGCAAAGGTAAAGGTAATTCCCGTATCCATCACCTATCCATCAAATGTCGTTGCCCGCTAGTCAGAAGCGCCGGGGGTCGTTTTGTCACGGGCAGCGCGACCTGTGAACCACCAGCGCACAGAGTGCTCATTGTTGCATATCCAGCGTCCGAAATAAGGATTGTTAGGGGCAAGCGGCGCGTTTGAAGAAAGATTGATAATCGGTACAATGCGCGCCAGTCGAGCGCCATCATCCAGGCGCTCGCAAGCAGGCAGCGCTTTCATTTTTATCGTCGTCTCGTCTGACGGCGCACAGTAGGGTTCAGAACAGTATGTCTAAAAGTAATATGGAAGATGGTGTCGCGGATGCTATTGCAGCGACAGGCGTCATTTGCGTGGTACTCGTAACGTTAACCCTTTGGTTGAGTGGTCTGCCCAGCTAAGGCCAGCGCTGATTCAAAATTAGCCCTGTCTACGTTTCCTCCGGTCAGCGTCACAAGCACCCGCCGCCCTGCGAAGTGCGACGGTGATCCCATAAGACAGGCGAGCGCGACGGCCCCGCTGGGTTCGAGTGCGATACCAAAATTGTCCCATACGAGCCGCATCGCCTGCGCAATAGCGAGGTCTGCAGCACACAGGCCCGTGATGTCATGTTGCAAGTTGATCGGCAGGGTGACCTCGCCAGGTGCCCTTGCTAGCAGGCCGTCGCACCAGCTAGATCCAGAGGCTGGAGCAGCCATGGAGCGCTTGTGCGCGAAGGACAGTCGATGGTCATCCCAGCCCTCGGGCTCCGCACTGAAGAGCGCAATCTCGTTTGATCGTGCCTTCAAGTAGGTACCGATACCTGCTATCAAACCGCCGCCCCCCGTGCAGACGACTGCGCTATCGATAGCACCTTGGATTTGCCGATACGCTTCCGCCCCGCAGGTTCCTTGGCCCGCAATGGTGCGCCAGTCGTCATAGGGTTTAACGAGCATCGCATCGGTGTCCTGACATAATGCTTCAGCAATGTGCTCACGATTCTCAGTGTGTCGATCGTAAAAAATGATCTCTGCACCGAGTGAGCGGATACGCTCCACTTTTCGGCTTGGCGCGTCGCTGGGAATAACCACACTGGCATGCATTTGCAGACACTTGGCAGCATAAGCGACTCCAATGCCATGATTACCGGATGAGAAGGCAGCGACGTGATGCACGTTCTGCTCCTGCTTGAGGCGTGTCATGACATTGAGCGCACCTCGTACCTTAAATGACCCGGTTGCCTGTAGGCATTCCGCTTTGAGAAAAACAGTCCCGCCAATGAGCGTATCGAGGCATTGAAGACGCAGCATGGGGGTAGGGGGGGCGAATCGGTGCACAAGCGGTAATGCCGCCTCGATATCACTGACTAGCCGCCCAAAATCGCTCATTGTCGTCAATTGACCAGCACTTTAACTAAGACCACTAAGGACAATACAAAAGCAGCGGTGAGGACCACCCCAACCGCTACAAATCGCCAGAAAGAACCTTGCCGAAAATCTCGCTCGCGATTGCTGCTACTTTGTACGCCGAGCCCGGCTAATAATCCCGAGCGTATGGTTTGAGACCAGCTAAGAGTGCCGATGGGGTTGTCGACTGTCGACGCCGGAGGGGGGCGCGCTTCGCTGCTTTGTTCGTTGGTTTTGTAATCTGTCATGACCGGCTCTGGGTAGCGCGACGGGGATGCGCGAGGCATCACAAGTGGCGTTGCTTTGAGTGAGTATTCTAGCTCTGCGGTGCCTTTTAGCGTGCGCTTCATTGGCATGCCTAGTTTATCGCGTTATGATCTCCTTGTATGACTGAGTTGTGAAAAAGGCGGGAAACAATGATCACTATCACTGAATCGGCACAAACGTATCTGGCGGAATTGCTGTCTAAGCAATCTGATGCGTTGGGCGTCAGGGTGTTCATTAATGAACCCGGCACGCCTCGAGCAGAAACCTGTATTGCCTACTGTCGCGAGGGTGATATTGAAGAGGGAGATGTTGAGCAGCCTTACGAGTCCTTTGCTGCGTGGTTTCAGGGGCGCAGCATGCCGTTCTTGGAAGACGCGCTGGTCGATTATTCCCCCGACAAAATGGGAGGGCAGCTCACAATCAAGGCACCGAATGCCAAAATGCCGCGGGTATCCGATGACAGCCCGATTGAGGATCGCATCAATTACGTTTTATATAACGAAGTGAATCCTTCGTTGGCGGCTCATGGAGGAGAGGTGTCTCTGATCGAAGTGACCGATGATCAGTTTGCAGTGCTGCGTTTTGGTGGCGGCTGCCAAGGTTGTAGCGCGGTTGATATGACCCTTAAAGGGGGCGTCGAAAAAACGCTGCTGGAACAGATACCGCAGTTGGCAGGTGTGCGGGACACGACAGACCACACTGATCGCAGTCAGGCTTATTACTAACGACGCGACCGGCATTATCGATGGCGGCGGCACCAGGTAAATCCGACTCCTAGCGCATAGGTATTCTTATGACCGGCTGCTAGATCGCCCATTGAAACGTGAGCGAACGTATCGTGCAGTCATGTTTCCTCGGCTAGCGGCAAACCCTTAGTTAGTAGACTTAAACCGCGTTCGATCTTTACCGTAGACCGATCAACGTGGGATACAATAGCGCATGCTTCCCGCCGTAGACCTCACCTTATTTTTACCGTTCCTTGAACAGCATCAGCTCATACTGACGCCTGGGAAAAGGCTAGCGCGCGACATCACGCGAAGCTGGGTAACGCGGCAGCAGTGTCACAGTTCGGTCGTCGTCACGCCGCGCGTCGAAGCGCTTGATGGGTGGCTCGAGCGTATGTGGCATGAGTGCATTGAGTTAGGGCGGTTACCGGGTCTGCGGCTGTTATCGCATCAACAAGAACTCGTGTTATGGCAGCAAATCATTAAGGAGGACATTGCGTCGCTCGATGGCTTTTCGTTGATTCATCCTCGCGCGGCTGCGAGTCGAGCAAAGATCGCACGAGATCGACTATTGATGTTTCAGGCTGACAGGCTGGATGGATTGTGGGGCCACTTTCAGTTCGATGAGGATTGCATCGTTTTCGCGCGGTGGGCACAACGGTTTGATCAGCGCTTGTCGCAATTATCCGCGACGACTCGGTACGACGCCTATCAGCAGCTGTTGACGACGAGTGACGTAAAAAAAGAAGCGATTGGACTGTATGCCGTGCCACAACCGGCGCCACTCACCCAGCGCGTTCTAGAGCATCTCTGCCAAGTAACCTTCCTCGAACCACTCTGTCGGCAATTAGATAACCAGGTCGCCATTGCCTATCCGTCAAGAGAGGATGAGCTAGCGGCAGCGGCTGAATGGGCCTATCAAAAAAGCCAGCAGGAGCAATCCCGCACCGCGATTGTGTTACTCGACGTCGAGTCAGATCGTGATCAATTGGAGTATCGATTGCGCGAGCAATTTGACTGTCTAGATGCGCAATACAATGACCTACCCGTCAATTTTTCAACTGGCATGTCCCTCGGTGCTACACCCATGTACCGAGACCTTCTGCTGGCGCTCGAATGGGAGACACGATCGCTCAGCCGCCCCGAATGGCTCGCCTTGTTGCGATCACCTTTTTTACCCTTCTCCCAGGAGCAATCGCAGAAAACGTTGAAACTGATTGATCATCAATTTCGTACTGGAAATGCTGAAGTCTCCATGGAATCAACACTTCATCTGAGCGTCATGGTCATGCCCGAATCCGCATTGACGACGATTCTGCGCACCCTCCGGTCAAGCCGCCAACAGTTGGGAGTCAAAAGTCTGACGGAGTGGTCAACCATACTGCGTGAGCGGCTTCGCATCTGGCAGTGGCCGGCGAGAGAATCACTCGACTCGATTGAGTACCAGCAGCTTGATCGGCTAGACTCAAGTTTAGATGCGCTCGCTGATTTGGCAATTGTATTACCGCATCAGACATTCGATTCAGCGCTCACTTTGTGGCGGGCAACGCTCAACGACGCGGTTTTTCAACCCAAGACACCTTATGACAGCGTGCAAGTAATGGGGCCATTGGAGGCGCTAGGCGGCCACTACACGGCAATGTGGATCTGTGGTGCACAGCAATCTACTTTTCCGCCCAAACGGCGAATTGAGCCTTTTCTTCCGTTGCCGCTGCAAAAAATACTTGGGCTGCCAGAGATAGATGACACAGCACGATACGACGCAGCACTCCAGATGCTGGGTATCTGGCGAGCGGAATCTACAGAATTGATCATGACTTACCATGAACTCGATGCGGGCGTGTCGACCAAAGCAAGCTGCGTCATCACCGAAACGGCCAAGGCGATAGAGCCGGCACCATTATGGCGTCGTTGGTGTGCAGAAAACGCCTTAGAAGCGATGCCGCTAGAGGTTCCCGTGCCTGTTCCAGAGGGACATCGCGCTGGCGGCACCTCACTGATTAAAGATCAAGCAGCTTGCCCTTTTCGTGCTCTCGTGAAACATCGACTGAGACCAACCGCGCTTGCAACTACCGTGATTGGCTTTTCAAGTGCTGAACGCGGCGCATTACTTCACGAGGCGTTATTTCGATTCTGGAACGAGGTAGATGATCAGCAGCGACTAAATGTGCTCAGCGAAGAAACTTTGCAGACCCTACTCGACACTGCGGTCGGCGGCGCTTTACAGGACCTGCAAGCGAGCTGTGAGCGTCGTGGATTCAGCCTCAGAGAACGAGTGGGCACTGCCTGCTGGGATTTGGAACAGGCGTATTGCCGACAGGTATTATTGCCCTGGCTACATCTCGAGCAAAAGCGAGAGGGCTCGTTTCGGGTAGCAGAAGCAGAACAGGAGCATCGTCTTCGTCTTGGAGAACTCGAACTGTCATTACGTCCAGATCGTGTCGACCAACTAGCCGACGGGCGCAGATTGGTGATCGACTATAAAACGCGCGCACCCTCGCGCGGTCAATGGATGGGGGAACGTCCCGGAGAGCCACAGCTGCCGCTTTATGCATTGCTCGATGAGAAGATTCAAGGCATCGCGTTTGCCAGCATAGCGGAGGAACCGCCTCAGTTTGTGGGACTTGGCGAAGCGCTAGGACTCACGAGCGATAATGAAAAGCCGCTGCAGCAACAAACCAAGGGAATTGCCGAACAATGGCCAGAACTAATCGGAGCATGGCGTCGCAGTTTGACGACGCTCGCCGATGATTTCATATCCGGCGAGGCACGGGTAGACCCCGCCAGTGGTGCCTGTCGTTACTGCGATCTTGCCTCGGTGTGCAGAGTCCGGCAGTTGCAGCAGGACAAGAGGCAACGAGTTGGTGAGGTCGAGGATGATATCTGACGACCAGACAGCGCGTGAGCGAGCGATCGATCCAACCATGAGCTTTTGTGTCAGCGCGCCAGCGGGCTCTGGTAAAACCGAGCTGTTGACACAGCGCTTACTTGCGTTGCTGGCGAGAGTAGACAGGCCAGAGCAAGTATTGGCGATTACTTTCACGCGTAAGGCGGCTAGCGAGATGGCCGCGCGCATTATTGAAAAGCTCGAGCAGGCGAGGGCAGAGACGCCGATTGAGGCGGCACATGAGCAAGTCACTCGGGACTTAGCAGAGCAGTTGTTAGCACATGCACAGAAGCGAGCCTGGCGACTCGACGAGTCAAGTCTAAACCTTAGGACCATAGATAGTTTTTGCCACGAATTGACGCGTCAAATGCCCGTCTTAAGTGGGATGGGGGGCATTGCTGAACCGGTCGACAATGCGAGCCCTTTATACGAGCGAGCGGTGAAAGACTTTTTGCATCAAGCTGGCGACGGTGAGGTAGGGTCGAGTATCTCCGCGTTACTCGGTCATTTCGACAATCGCTGGAGCAAGGTGTCGGAGTTATTGGTAGCGCTGTTATCACGGCGCGGTGACTGGGGACCACATATTGGTCAGCATCACGATCCCATCCGTGCAGAGGCCGCCATTGGATCGACAGTATCTGATCTCGTGAATGACCGAATCAACGCGCTCTCGGAGCGATTTGCCGACGATACAGAGGAGCTGTGCGACGTTCTCAATGGCGCGCGGGAGATCTTAGCTTTGTCGCCCATTACACTCACGCGCGCCGACGAAGCGCTTGAGGGCTGGCGCGCCGTCTCAGTGGCGCTGCTAACGAATGATCTGACCTGGCGCAAACCCAGAGGCATTAATGTCAAACAGGGATTCCAAAAGGACAGCGCCCTAAAGGCGCGATTTTTAGCGCTACTTGAGCGCTATGGTGATAATGAGGCGCTGCGGGAAGCGCTGATTGAATTGCGCTATTTACCCAGTCCCTCCGCACGGGGTGAGGGATGGCAGCTTGTGGTCCTGCTCTCATCTTTACTGCCTGTGCTGCAAGCCCACTTGCTGTTGGCGTTTCAGCGCACTGGCAGCGTTGATCACACCCATATCGCCTTGGCAGCGAGCCAAGCACTGGGTAGTGATGAGCAGCCAACGGCGCTCGCAGAACGACTGGATTATCAACTGGAACATATTCTCGTCGACGAGTTCCAAGATACCTCCTCTTCTCAGGCTGAATTTCTGCGGCGTCTTACCCGTGGCTGGGCAGAGCACAATGCAACCGGGGTGATGCCACGCACGCTCTTTGTTGTGGGTGATGGCATGCAATCGATTTATGGATTTCGCTACGCCGATGTGCGCCTTTTTCTCAGGATTCGACAGGATGGGCTATCGGGCCTGACGCTAACGCCATTAACGTTATCGCAAAATTTTCGATCACGCCCAGCGGTAGTGAATTGGGTTAATCGTATTTTTTCAGACCTCATGGGCAAGGTCGACGACATCAATATTGGACGAGTGAGTCACGTACCCGCCATCAGCGCCAAGGCGCTCGATGATACCGGCGGAGATGAGGGCGTAGACGTAATAACCCTTGAGGAGGCATCTGAGGACGAAGAGGCGACCGTTATCGCTGATATAGTCACAACGCTGCGCCAAGCGCATCCCGATGCCACTATCGCGGTATTGGTGAGAGCTAAGAAGCATGCCGACCACGTGATGGACGCGTTGTCGAATCGTGATATTCCAGTGTCTGGAGAAGCGCTCCAGTCCCTGACTGACCGGAGCATTATTCAGGATCTTATGGCGCTCTGCTTATGGCTAGCGAACCCCGCCGATAATATCGCTGCCCTCGCGCTATTAAGGAGCCCTTGGTGCGGTATTGACCTAGCATCGATCGACCGTCTGCTCAGTGATCAGCCTGAAAGACCGTTTGATTTGCTGAAGCTATTGGCGCCGCCTCCAAACCTCGAAATAGAAGAGGGGGTAGTCGCGCGAATCACGCATCTCAAACAAGCGCTGCAGTGGGGGCTAAGTAAGAGAGACCGATTATCTCTACCCGTCTGGCTGGAACAGATTTGGCTTCGGCTTGGAGGGCCCGTGAGTGTCTTGCCCTCGGATTTGGCGGCAGTACACTCGTTTTTTGAGTCTTTACGTCGAGCTGAGTTAGCGGGAGTCGGGCTGGACCCAGAGTGGCTCTCACAATCGCTCTCAGACGTTACCCCCGCCACGGCCGAGGCGGACAACCCCATCCGCATTATGACGTTCCACAAAGCGAAGGGCCTCGAGTTTGATTATGTTTTTATGCCGTCGCTTCATCGCCGCACGAGAGCGGTGCAACGTGAGCTATTACGTTGGCACTGGCATGGGACGGATCAAACGGGAGGACTGTTGATCGCGGCCGATGACCAAGAAAAAAAAGACCGCTCACTCTATAACTATCTCAATTGGTTGCAAAAACGAAAGGACGCTGAAGAACTCAAGCGACTGTTATATGTAGGCGTGACTCGGGCCCGTTGCCGTGCAGTCCTGAGCGGATGTATCGCCAAACTCGATGACGACAGCGACCTAACGGCGCCAGCGGGATCGATGCTGGGGTTGTTAACAAACCTCATCAAAGACTCGGTATTGCCCATCAGCATGGCAGCCTCCACTCAGACGGCCTCTTTTGAGACGCCCGACATCGATGGGAGTGTGTCGTCAGCCAACACCGGGCTTTACCGACTGCCTCAAGCTCGGCTCCGCGGTGATGGTGTCGCGCTATCAGCCGAGAACAACATGCCGGCTAACATCCAGCCGGCGCCGTCCATTGAGGTGCGGAGTCATCGATTAGAGCGCATCACTGGGATCATTACCCACCGTGTACTCGAATTACTCGCCGGTACAGACTTGCCGCCTGAACCAGATGCCCGCGTCAGGCAATGGATTCAGGGCGGCTTGCAGCAATTTAGTCTCTCGGCCGAATCAATGAATACAATAGCAGAGCAATGCTGGCGCTTGCTCAGTAATACATTGAACTGTGACGCAGGGCGCTGGATTCTGAGCGACCATCAACATGCCCGGAATGAGTTGGCGCTGAGCCGAGTGGAGGGCGGCGAGGTGAGGGGGTACGTTATTGATCGGACCTTTTTCGATTCAGAGACGGGACTCCGCTGGATTATCGACTACAAAACAAGCGCCCCTTTGCCCGACGAGTCACTCGATAGCTTTACTACCAGAGAGCAGTCCCACTACCAAAGCCAATTGCAGACCTATGCCGAACTGTTAGCGGAGCTACCTGCGGCAGAACACCAGGTAGCCATAAAAACCGCCTTGTACTTTCCGGCAATACAAGTCCTATCGATTACGGCATAAAAAAAACCCGGCGAAAGCGCCGGGTTCGCGTCTAAAAGTCGATATCAGACTTCTTTGAGCGACAGCACCAGGGCCTCGGTGAAGACGATAACCACCGAATCTCCCAAACGTACGTTATCCAGCTTATCGAGCTCTACGCCACCAATGGTATGCATGCGGCCACGTGGATCTTTAATGGTGACATTACCTGCGCTATCCATTGCTTCGATGGTACATACAGCGCGGACCAGACGCGCCGCACCAGCCGCGGTCACACCCGAATCGGCAGCAGTGTTGCCCATTTCGCCCATAACGACCCAAGGCTCGGCTATTTCCTCTGCAGTCGGTTGCCGCACTTCCGCTTCAATTGACGCCACGTAATCCGCTACGATCGTGTCACCAGGAACGATCTTGCTGATATCCACACCGTCTTCACGCGCACTTAGCGTGACAAAGTTACCGCCAGGCCCGCGAACCACCAGCTCGCGAGTTTCTGTGTCAATCGCAATGACTTCACCCTCTACCTCGGCAAGGATGGCTCGGCCGCCAGATGCCCACACGACATCAGCAGCATTTTCATGCACAACCGTCTCACCGGCTTCATGATGCCCAGCAAAACCGGCAGCTGGGACAATCGCCCAAAGAGCGGCGATGGAGAGGGGGACTAGCTTCAACAATTTCATCATCTTTTCCTTCTGTCGACTTGGCCCATCGATACTGGGGCATTTAGGGAATTCGGATCGCAAGATACCGCATACGCCCTGTGGCGGGAAGACGAGAAACCGTGGTTTGTCACTTTTTGTGGTCTCAAGCCTGATTTTTCCACTCTCTCACCGCTGAAAAGACCCCGTCAGGGCTATCGTCATGTAATCGCCCGGTGTCGAGCAGGGTTTGGCGGATCGCGTGACTAGACCACCTGAGGAAGGGGTTGTAGCTAAGCTCCCCCTCTAACACCGAAGGTACCGTTGGAATGTCGCGGGCGCGTTTGTCCTGACACGCGGCCACGAAAGCCGCTAACTCGGGATTACCCGGCTCTACTATTTGTGCAAAAGCGAGGTTACCCAGAGTGTATTCGTGTGCACAGTAGATTCGCGTATCGGTCGGCAACGCACTGAGCTTTGCGAGTGAGGCGCGCATCTGCGTTGTAGTGCCCTCAAAAACCCGACCACAGCCACCCACAAATAAGGTATCACCACAAAACAAGGCGCTTTGCGCCGGGCAGTGGTAAGCAATATGGTCCAAGGTATGCCCCGGTACCTCAAGCACTTCAAAGGACTCACCCAGCACCACTACGCGATCACCCTCGGAGAGAGCGTGATCGAATTCTCCAGCAGGGCTACCTACAGGCCCCCACGTGTCGCAACCCGTCTTTTCCTGCAGTGCCTGCACCGCTCCCGTATGGTCGAAATGGTGATGCGTGATCAAAATACCCGTTAACTCAAGGCCCCTTTCAGCTAAGCTTGCTAATACGGGTTCCGGTTCTCCAGGGTCCACGACAAAAGCTTGCTGAGCCCGCTCGATAAGCCAGATGTAGTTGTCGCTGAAAGCCTTGATCGGCGATATAGTCATCATTGACGTCTTACCTTAGTGTTGTCATCTGTTTAGCGAGGCTACCTGCTGCCCATGAATGTGACCAGTCCTTTTCCGCAAGAATCTGTCAACCGAGATACGCTTAGACAGTGGTATCAAGAGAGGGCAATGGGACGCGCGCTGACCGAGCAATTGAGTGACGTGCTGAATCAGCAGCTGGAACAAGTCTTTGGCTATCACATGCTCATCACCGGTGCCGATATCGGCCTCGACTTCAGCCGCTTAGGGAAAACTCAGCGTATTTTTTGTTTAACGACTCAACCCAACTCGGCGCCGGGGTTTCAACCCGTTGTGGGCATGAGCAGTGAGTTGCCTTTTGCCTCAGATTCACTTGATGCCTTGGTGCTGTGCCATACCTTGAATGTGTCGCCCACCCCGCATGAGGTGCTCAGGGAGTGCCAGCGAGTACTGGTGCCGAATGGTCATTTATTTGTCGTGAGTTTTAACCCACTCAGTTTGTGGGGGGGAGGGCGCTTGCTGAGGCATCTGCTGCGTCGCAAGTGCCTTCCCGCGCCCAGCAGTCGTAAAATGCGTGACTGGCTCGCGCTATTGGGTTTTTCATACGGTGAGCCCCAGTACCTAACGCCACTTGTTCCAGTAGGGCGGGGCCGGCTTCGGGGCATGGTAGCGGGTCTTGCGGGTTGGTTGAGCAAGCGCAATGCCCCCATCGGTAATGTTTACCTGATTCATGCGCGCAAACGAGTGTCGGCTCGCCTCGATAGCGGCCTCAGGCTAATGAACAAGCCTCGATTGATCGCCATACCACTTGGTAAGTCTCAGGGTGGCGTCACGGTGCCACGGCAAGTGAAGGTAAAAATAGACGAGCCCTGGGGGCCACAACAGTGAGGTCAGTTAAAGCGTATACCGATGGCGCCTGCAGCGGCAACCCCGGTCCGGGCGGATGGGGAGTGGTACTGCAGTGTGGGGATCACGAGCGAGAGCTGATGGGAGGTGAGAAAGATACGACCAATAATCGCATGGAGCTTACCGCCGCGATTGAAGCATTGAAGGCGCTAAAGGAGCCCTGCCACATTGCGCTGACAACAGACTCCACTTATGTCAAGGATGGGATTACCAAATGGCTCAGTAACTGGAAGCGTAATGGCTGGAAGACCGCCGCCAAAAAGCCCGTCAAAAATCAAGACCTGTGGCAGCAACTTGAGCACTGGGCAGCGCAGCACACGGTTGAGTGGCTATGGGTTAAAGGACATAGCGGACACGCGGAGAATGAGCGCGCAGACACCCTCGCGAACGAGGGGATGAGCGGAGTAAAAGGAATCCACCATGGATAAACGTCAAATAGTGCTGGATACGGAGACCACTGGCCTGGAGGTCAATCAAGGTCACCGCATTATTGAGATTGGCTGTGTGGAGTTGCTGAATCGTCGTGTAACGGGCCGACATTACCATCAGTATCTGCATCCTGAGCGAGACATCGACGCCGGCGCCATGGAGGTGCATGGCATCACGCTTGAGTTTTTGTTGGGAAAACCCACCTTTGAGCAAGTCGCCGACGAGTTTATTGAATTTATTCGAGGGGCTGAGTTAATTATTCATAATGCGCCATTCGATATCGGCTTTATCGACGCCGAGCTGTCTCGATTCAGCGCGGGCAGTGAGGTGGTAAAGGATATCTGCGAAGTAATTGATACGCTACAAATGGCTCGGCACAAGCACCCTGGTCAGCGCAACAACTTAGATGCGTTGTGTCAGCGTTACGAAATTGACAATACCAGTAGGAGTTTGCACGGCGCTTTATTAGACGCCGAGATTCTTGCCGAGGTCTACCTCGCGATGACAGGCGGTCAAACGTCACTGGGGCTTGGTTCTGACGGTGCAGGCTCACCCGAAAGCGGAACCATGCAAACATCCAGTATCCGACCTCTACCCGCTGACCGACCTAAGCTTGCGGTCTTGCGGGCGACGCCAGAGGAGGTCGAGCGACATGAGCAAAAGCTCAGGGAGCTCGACCAAACGTCTGGGGAGGCACTTTGGCGTCGCTCCCAATAGCAAGGGTAACTACAGCGCTAAGGTAACCGCAAGCAGTCCGACCCCCGTCAGGACAATCGTGTAGGGCAAAGCCATTACCACCATCGTGCCGTAAGACAATCTGATAAGCGGTGCTAAGGCTGAGGTCAACAAGAACAAAAAGGCGGCCTGACCATTGGGCGTTGCGACAGAGGGGAGATTGGTACCCGTATTGATCGCGATCGCGAGGCGGTCGAACTCAGCTCGATCGATCTCCCCAGCCTTCAATGCGGCATCAATCTCGGAAATGTAAACGGTTGCAACAAAAACATTGTCTGAGATTGCCGAGAGCAATCCATTGGCGAGGAAGAACATTGCTGGTCGAACCTCGTCGGACATCGCTAATACGGCGTCAATGACGGGCGTGAATAAGTGCTGCTCGTGAATGACGGCGACAATGGCAAAGAAGACGACGAGGAGTGCCGTGAAGGGCAGCGCTTCATGAAAAGCGTGCCCGATATCGTGTTCATCGGTGATGCCGTTGAAGGCCGTCAACAATACAATGACTAACAAGCCGATTAATCCGACTGCAGCAAGGTGAAACGCCAGTGCAAAGACAAGAATACCGGCTACAACGGCTTGCACTAATAGCTTCATATTCGTTCGTGGCGTCGCGTTATTCTGCTGTCCCTCGTCAAATTCTACCAGCACTTGGCGGACGTTATTGGGCATCAATGCCCCGTAGCCAAACCATCCGGTAGCTTCTAATAAGACACAGGTAATCAATCCGCACACCAAGACAGGCATCGTAATGGGTGCCATGTTTAGGAAGAAAGTCTGGAAGTCCCATCCGGCGACGCTGGCTATTAACAGGTTTTGTGGTTCGCCCACCAACGTGCAAACGCCCCCGAGCGCAGTCCCGACGGCCCCATGCATCAACAGGCTGCGCAAAAAAGCCCGGAAAGCCTCAAGGTCATTTTCTGACGCGGCGTTGACCGCTCGGTCATGAGTGTGATCGTGTTGTTGATCGGATACCGAAGCGCCTGAGGCCACGCGGTGAAAGACGGCATAAAAGCCGACGCCCACACTGATCAATACCGCCGTCACGGTGAGCGCATCGAGGAAAGCAGACAGGACTGCAGAGACAATCGAAAACAGAAAGGCAAGCAGCTTTTTAGATCGAACATTCAATAAAATTTTCGTGAAGACGAATAACAGCAGGTCTTTCATGAAGTAAATGCCAGCCACCATGAACATCAGCAGCAGGATGACTTCGAAATTGGCCTCAGCCTCATGATAGACGCTGTGGGGCTCAGCAAGGCCCAGCAATATTCCTTCAATCGCTAGAAGCCCACCGGGCTGAAGTGGGTAACACCTCAAAGCCAGCGCCAGGGTAAAGATGAATTCTGCTACCAGCGCCCATCCAGCAACCACCGGTCCTGCCCCCATCAATATCAGTGGATTCAGCAACAGAAACGCAATAATCGTCTGCTTATACCAGCGCGGCGATTCGCCTAGAAAGTTGGACCACAAGGCATTTAAGGGGGACTCGCTCATATCTTCTTATCCATTATAGTTAAGGTTGCACTGCGCTCTGAGACTGTGCGCCGACCGCTGCTGCCGCTTAGGGCTTACAACGACCCTTGTTCTCAGATCGCTTTACTTGTTGCTGATTAAACCGCATCGGCAAAAGAGATGCACCTTTGGAGAGCGATTAGTCAAAATATACGGCGATTAGCCCTACTTGGTTCTTGTACTTGTGGCGATGGGTTCCTAGACTAACCACTGCTCGATTTTTGGTGATTCCACTTTGCTTGATATTTCTATTTTGCCGCGTCGCCCCGAAGCGGACGACTGGGCTTTTGTCTTTGCTGGCCGCAATTCACTGACGGCTCTGCGGGGCCAGCCGGGGACCCCGTGGCGCCTTGGTGAAGTTGACTCTCTATGGAATCTAGACAAGGATTTGGCGGTGCCGATGGGGTACTGGAACGGCAAAGCAGCTTGGGCATTTTCTATTCCAGAAAATAGTGATACCGGACTTGATGCGCTGAGCGGCAATCTTTATGGCTTGCTGGGACGCGCAGACGACTCACTGTTCCACGCCCATGGACGCGCCTACCAATTGTTACATTGGCAAGACACCCACCGATATTGCGGCCGATGCGGTTCACCAACCTCGATCATCGAAGACGGACGGGCAGTGGCCTGCGGCGAGTGCTCAATGCGCGTTTATCCGCGTATATCGCCTTGCGTGATCGTCTTGGTGTCAAAAGGTGACAAAATGTTGCTTGCCGCAGCCGCAGGCTACCAGAAGAGATTTTACAGTACGCTGGCGGGATTCATGGAGCCCGGTGAGACCTGCGAACAAACGGTGATCCGCGAGGTCAGAGAGGAGGTGGGTATCGAAGTCGGTAATGTTCGGTACTTTAGCTCTCAGCCATGGCCCTTTCCCAGTCAAGTGATGCTCGGTTTTTTCGCCGAGTGGCAATCGGGGCAAATTGTGGCAAATCCAAGTGAGATCGAAGAGGCCGACTGGTTTGATCGCACCGCACTGCCGCCTACTCCTCCGAATGCGTCCATATCGGGGCAGCTTATTTCTCACTTCCTTCAAGCTCGTTAACGGTCAATCGCTATGGATTTTCTTCTCGACATCGGCTCATTTCTCCTGCAAGCACTGATTTTGCTCGCAGTCTTTCTGGTGGCGGTGGCGGGCGTAGTGGCCATTAGCCAGCGAAAGCGGGGATCTGGCGATGACGGCTATATTGAGGCGCGATTACTCAATGACCGCTATGAGGCACATCAGGAATCCCTTCGCGCCGTGACAGAAGATGAGGCGGACGCTAAGGCCCGCGAAAAAGCCAAGAAAAAGTCAAAAAAACGCGAAGAAAAGGCTCGCAAGCGCGCGTTAAAAGTGGAGGGTGGCGCTGAAGCCGAGCATCGCCCTCGAGTCTTTGTTATCGACTTTGACGGTGACATGCAGGCGAGTGCCGTGGCGCAATTACGAGAAGAAGTGTCTGCAATCCTGCCGGTCGCGTCAGACAAAGATGAAGTACTAGTGCGTCTTGAGAGTGGCGGTGGGGTGGTGCACGGCTATGGTTTAGCCGCGAGTCAACTTATTCGACTGAAAGACGCCGGTGTGAGGTTGACGGTGTCGGTAGACAAGGTGGCTGCCAGTGGCGGTTATATGATGGCTTGTGTCGCCGATGAAATCATTGCAGCCCCGTTTGCCATTTTGGGGTCAATTGGTGTCGTCGCGCAGCTGCCCAACTTTCATCGCCTGCTCAAAAAGAATGATATTGATGTCGAGATGCACACAGCAGGTGAATATAAGCGAACACTCACTTTTTTTGGCGAAAACACCGATAAAGCACGCGAGAAGTTTCAGGCAGATCTGAACGATGTGCATGTCCTCTTTAAAGAGTTTGTTACAGCCAACCGGCCGATCGTGGCGATTGATCAGGTCAGTACAGGGGAGTATTGGTTTGGTCAGCGTGCGTTGGATTTGCAGCTCACGGACCAGCTCAGCACCTCTGACGCCTTTCTGCAATCACGTGTCGAACACAGCGACCTTGTCGAGGTGCGATATCGGGTGAAGCGGGGCTGGCAAGAGCGCCTGGGTGTGGCGGCAGAGCTTGCTGTGGAGAGAGGGTTTCGGCGACTCCTCAGGTCGGAGCAAGATCAGCGGTTTCTGTAGCCGATAACGTCGCGACCGCCACATGCTGAGACAAGAAAACATCGCCTGATAAGTGCTGTAAAAAGCTACTGCGACCTAACGCATCCATAACGGGACCCTTCACCTCGCTCAAATGCAAGGCGATGCCCCAGTCGATGAGGCGCAGATTGATCTCGCCAAGTGCCTCCAGTGCGCTCAGATCAATGGTGTTGACCGCGGGACACATAATAATCACGTGCTTGATGTTCTGGTGTGCCGCTATTTGATCGTAAACAATTGCCTCGAGATAAGCGGCATTCGCAAAGTACAGCGACTCGTCTATGCGTATCGACAAAATATGGTCATGCGTAATGACATCGTGTCGCATCACATTGCGATAATGCTCAGACCCGGGGACTTGTCCCACCACCGCAAAATGCGGATGGCTGGTTTGATGGAGGTGCAAACCAATTGAGACTGCCACCCCCGTGAGGACGCCCAGTTCAACTCCTGCCACCAGCGTGACAAGCAACGTCAATGTAACCGCGACGAAGTCACCGAGGGCAAAGCGACGCGCCTTTGCAACCACGTCCCAGTCGATAAGACTCATTACCGCACCAATAATGGTAGCGGCCAACACCGCCTTGGGTAAGAAATAAAGCGTGGGCGTTAAGAAGAGTGCGGCTAGTGTGATGCCGAGCGCCGTCAAGATGGACGCCATCTGCGTATCCGCACCTGCATCAAAATTCACAACCGACCTCGAAAAGCCGCCTGTCACCGGAAAGCCACCCGAGAGCGCGGCAGCGGCATTAGCGGCACCTAACCCCAGCAATTCTTGATTAGAGTCTATTTTTTGACGTCTTTTAGCTCCCAGTGTTTTACCCACCGATACGGATTCAACAAAACCAATCAAGGCAATTAATAGCGCGGGCAGCGCCAGTTCCTCCAGCAGGTGCCAACTAATATTGGGGGCGCTGAAAGGGGGTAAGCCACTCGGCACATGCCCGACGAGCGGCACACCAAGCGATTCGAAATCGTGAAAGGCCGACAGGGGAATGACCACTAGCATAATCAAAATAGGTGCCGTGCGAACCATAATGCGGGCAGTATTTTCACTCAATCCGCCGCCACGCAGGAGCGGCTTGAGGTAATAGCGAGAAAACAACAGAAATCCGATAGCACCAGCGCCGATGACTAACGTTAAAAAATGAATCCCTGCGAGCTCATCAAATAATCCTGCCAGCAACAATGGTGCGGTATCGCCCCTAATGGAAATACCTAAAAGGGGCCCCAATTGTCCCAGAGCGATAATAATTCCAGACGCGGTAATAAAGCCCGACACTACTGAGTGCGACAGAAAGTTGGCGACAAATCCGAACTTTAGAAGACCCAATACAACTAGCATGATGCCACCGAGCAGTGCCAGCGTTGTTGCCGCCGTGGCGTAATCGACGGTGCCTTCTGCTGCAACGGCGCCAACCGCAGAGGCGGTCATTAGCGAGGCCACAGCGACTGGACCCACCGACAAAGTCCGACTGGTTCCAAAGGCTGCATACGCAAGCAGGGGCAAAATACAAGCATAAAGCCCCATCTCTGCCGGCAAACCCGCGAGTAGCGCATACGCGAGTGACTGGGGGATCAGCATCATAGTGACGATTACGGCCGCTACGGTGTCATTGAGCAAATTATGGCGTTGATAGCCCGCCAGCCACTGTGCCGCCGGAATGAGCGAATGCTGGCGCTGCGTGTCGAGTTTCACTGCTGCTGGATCTCAGGTTTCGTCAGCCACTCCCTGCCTTTCAGCATCGCATGCCAATAAATCCAAGGCAGCAAGTCGGCCTTTAAATGCCAAGCAAAACGGCTAGGGCGCAAGCCGTTCAGTATGCCCTTTGGGAAAGTCGGGAGTAGGGCGCCTCCGTACCCAAATTCAGCCAATACAATTTTGCCGCGCTCGACGGTCAGCGGGCATGAACCGTAGCCGTTATAGCCCGCCAATTGCGAATCGCCCGCCCGATAGGCAAGGAGGTTCATGGCCACCACGGGGGCCTGCGCTCGCGCTGCCGCGGCGGTTTTTGCATTCGGCGTGTTCATGACGTCGCCGCAAGCCCAAATGTTGTTGAAGCGCTTATGCTGCAACGTTGATTGGTCTACATCGACCCATCCCATGTCATCGCTCAGCGGGGAGCGTTTGATAAAGTCTGGTGCGCACTGTGGTGGGCACACGTGGATCATATCGAACGGTTTCTCGCTCTCGCCGTCAGGGCCGTTGAACGTTGCTATTTTTTGCTCACCGTCAATGCGGGTCAGTGTTGTCTGAAAGTTCAGCTGCGCACCGTATCGGTTTACGTACTCCATTAACGCAGGCACATAGTCAGCGACGCCAAAGAGACCGGGTGTCGACGTGCAGAATTCAATATCAATCGACGGCAAACACCCTTGACGACGCCAATGATCGGCCGAGAGATAAAGGGCTTTTTGGGGTGCGCCCGCGCACTTAATCGGCATCGGCGGTTGCGTGAACAGCGCTGTGCCTGATCGTAAATTCTGGATCAACTCCCAGGTATAGGGGGCTGTGTGATAAGCATAATTCGAGGTCACGCCATTGCGGCCCAAATTCTCAGTGAGGCCCTCAACGCCCGCCCAATCTAGCTGCAGGCCAGGCGCGACAACCAGCTGCTCGTAAACAACGGAACTGCCATCATCTAACAACAGCGTATTGTCGTCTGGCTGAAATTCATGCACCGATTGCTGAATCCAAGACACGTTTCTAGGGACCACCGATGCCATTGATCGCGCGGTGCTAGGCGCCTGAAAAATACCGCCTCCTACCATCGTCCATCCGGGCTGGTAGTAGTGCATTTCTGCGGGATCAATCAAGGCTACAGACAAGTGGCGTTCGCGTTTTTTGAGGCTAGCCGCTGCAGCGATGCCGGCAGCGCCTGCCCCTACAATAGCGACGTCAAAAGATTGCGTTGTCATTAAAATGCCCCCCGAGGCGAGTTTGATTATTAGTCAGGTTGCAGCTGGTAGTCGTTCAAGGTTAGCGCCACCAAAGGCATTGATGGGCACCTTTAAAAACAGCCGCCCCTGCCCATTAGGAGGAGGGAGATACCCTGCTCGCATATTCACCTGCAAGGCGGGGAGTATGAGTGACGGCATAGCCAGCGTTGCATCTCGCTGCTCGCGCATGGAGACGAATTCAGCGCTCGAAATAGTGCCACCAACATGGACATTATCATGGCGTTGCTGTGCAACGGTGGACTCAAATGCTAATGCCCGTCCGTTGGGTTGGTAGTCGTGACAAACAAACACCCGCGTGTCATCGTCAAGCGAGAGCAGACGCTGGCAGGATTTATAGAGTAGACGGGCATCACCCCCGGGAAAATCACAACGCGCAGTGCCTGCATCTGGCATGAATAGTGTGTCGCCGGCAAAAAGCGCGTCACCCAACTGATAGGCCATACAGGCGGGTGTGTGGCCTGGCACGTGCAGCGCCCGGCCCTGCAGATCGCCCACGTGAAAGGTATCGCCGTCTGACAGCATTAAATCAAACTGACTACCGTCGCGTCGAAAACCCTCATCCTCATCAAAAATAGCGCCGAAAGTGTCTTGTACGGTGGTGATGTGAGAGCCGATAGCAATGTGGCCTCCCAGCTGATCCTGCAGGTAAGGTGCGCTGGACAGGTGATCCGCATGAATATGGGTTTCTAAAATGAGCGCCAGGCTGAGGTCTTTCGCCTTGATATAGGTAATCACTTGATCTGCTGAATGCGTGCCGATGGATCCCGAGGCGTAATCAAGGTTAAGAACCGGGTCAACGACGGCACAATGGCCGGAGATCGTGTCAGTCACAACGTAAGTCAGTGTGGCGGTATCAGCGTCGAAAAAATGTGCGACGTGGGGGCTTGTCATATAAAAACTCGGGAGCGTGATAGCAGTTGATGAACGCGTCGATAGGGTATCATTAGTTTAGAAATATGCTTATACCGTTTGGTGATAACCCATGTAGCTTGAGCAAAGGCGCGTAACAAGGCTGCTGTGACGTGAAGTCTGACTTGGTGGGGGTTGTATCATAACTTCCTTAAATGTATATTTACGTCAGTTAAAGTAACCCTTATGGGGGGCGGCTTCACATGGCAAACGATACGAGAACACCGAATCAGGAGATCAGCATCTGGCTCGATACCGTTGGTACGGACGGCCCTTTACAGCATAGCAATCCCGCTTCGTTATACCTAGCCTCACTGCAAGGCTCCGAGGCAAGCCGCACCACAGCGCGATCGGTAATGAAACAGATCGCCGCGCTCTGTGATCACGAGCCCGACAGCTTCCCCTGGCATCGCCTCGATCGCGCTACCGTGCTCGCGCTGCTAGAAAAACTGAAGCAAAAAGGCCTCGCAGACAACACCCGTAACCTCTATCTGTCCATCATCAAGGGCGTTACCCGTGAGGCCATGCTGCATCAACAAATGGCTGATCACCAATTCAGCCTTATCGAGCAAATTAGAGCGATCAAATTGCAACGGTTGGCGGTGGGACGGGCGCTGCATATTGATGAGATCGCCAAGTTGATCGATCACTGTCTGCACGACGAGGGTGCTGCAGGGGTCAGAGACGCCGCACTACTGGCTATTTTATTCGGTTGCGGGCCCAGACGCGCCGAAGTGGTCACCATTGACATCAACAAGCTTAATTTTCGAGATCGGTCCATTAAAGTGATCGGCAAAGGCAATAAGGAGCGCGAACTGGAAATGCCACCCCGAACCATCGATTTGGTCAAAACCTGGCTAGAAGAGTCCGGGCTGGCATTTGGGCCGCTGTTCAGGCCGGTGAACCGCTGGAATCAAATCACAGAGGATCGACGGCTGACCGCGCGTGGCGTTTACGATATCGTGACTCGAAGGGTCAAACAGGCGGGTCTCGATAAAGCCTCCCCACATGACTTAAGACGGAGCTTTCTCACATATCTGCTTGATAATGGTGAGGATTTGGCGACAGCTGCCGACATGGCAGGTCACGCCAGTGCCGACACAACGCGGCGTTACCTGCGACACCAAAAACGTCGAAATCGAGCCGCCGCGGATAAGATTGACTTCTGATCTAAGCTAACCGGATGAATTTAGTAGCGGGCCACACTGTTTCGACGTTCGGGCGTGCTAATGTCAATCCTGATAAATAAATCGATCCGCTTGTCGCCATAATCCGCCAATAACTTGACTACTCGCTGCGGTGTCTAGCGAATTTCCACAATCGCAAAGCCCTGCTCAGCCTTCCGCGACTTGAGCAAAAGGTCAAGAATCGCGCCATCTACCGTATCAGCGAATGCCGGCGCGATAGTGACAAGCAGGCAAGCCAGACTGCAGGCAACCAGCGACCTGCCCCAAAAGTGATCTGATCTATTCATCAATGTCTCCTCCTATGCATGACTTCACTGTCTTGCGGTAGCCCATCTAAAACTAGGTAAAGCAAAACTCACGATCAGCTACACTTGCGTTTATGATGGGTTACGCCGGTGAAACACTGAGACTCGACACACGAGCAGTGAAAGAAATTAATCCGACGCCGCAACTCGACGGTAGGCGAAAATGGTAATGGGAACACACTGATGAAAAATCCGCTCTGCACTGTCAGTATCATGGCGGTCTTCGTGTTACAGACCAGCTGCATGCAAATGGAAACCGTTGAGGCCTGGGATCGGGGCTACTTAGCAGAGGACTCGATGCAATGGGAGGCTGACGCTCGGAGTGCCAGACTCAAGGGCCACGTTTACACCAGCAAGGAAGCATCGACCGGTGGAGCAGATGCAGCGGGCGGTGGGTGTGGCTGCAATTGACACAGCAGAGCACTGAGACGATGAGGCCTTTACACAGTAACAACCCATTTCTTCGGTCCTTGACCCGGACGCTTGCGACACTGCCAGCCTATCAAGCGGGGGCCGCTCTCGCGGATGCACCGCCTGCATTTACCGAAGTCGGCGTCCGTTACAGCCATTACAGCGAAGATGACATCGATGCCAGCAGCGTCATTTTTGGCGCCACTAATCGCTACGATATCGATATCACACAGCTATGGATCGAGGCGCCAGTGGGCGCGAGCTGGTCTGTCGCATTAGATGTGCAAAACGACTATCAAACGGGGGCGTCGCCGTGGTTTGTGGGAACGGATCAAAATGGCCAACCGGGTGTGATTATGAGTGGCGCTAGCATCCAAGATAATCGCGTCGAAGTCGGTGTGGCGACCCGCTATTTTTGGGCAGATGGCAATGCCGGTTTTAACGTGTCTCATAGTGACGAGGACGACTACGAAGCCCTGTCTATGGGCTTTGATGCCTCCTGGAACACCGCTGGTAACACGCGAACATGGACTACTTCAGTCAGCAGCTCACGCGATCAAGTGAACCCGACTCAGGGCGTCATTCCTGTCTTTGTCACCAATGAAGAGCTCGATACACAGTCAGGCTACTTTGGGGTCTCTCAAATTTTATCGCGCACTGCGATCGTGCGCGTGGGACTCAATTACACCTACAGCGATGGTTATTTATCGGACCCCTACAAACTCAACGACCAGCGCCCGCAAAGCCATGAGCGCGTAGCCCTCTCCGCGGGATACCGTCACTTTGTGATCGATGCCAATGCATCAGTCCAACTTGACTACCGCTATTATGCAGACAGCTGGGGGGTGGATTCTCACACGGTAGAGTTAGGCTGGGCACAACACTTCGAGCGCACCACCCTGACCCCCTATTTTCGCTACTACAGCCAGCGCGAGGCAGATTTTTACCAAGTGACCGCCGATGTGAGCGAGACCTATTTTGCCGATGACTACCGACTATCTTCCTACGGTGCAATCACACTTGGCGCTCGTTGGGCGATCAACCTCGGGGACTGGACGTTTGAATTAGAGGGAGAACGTTACTGGAGCGACTCAAATTGGGGGTTATATGATGGCGATCCAGCGCCTGCGCTAGTAGAGTTTTGGCGAGGCACAATGGCGATCATATGGCGTTTTGACTAAGCAATCCGCACAAATTAAGCAGACCTTTAAGATAATGGGTGGTCCCGCTACCCTGGTCATCAAGCCACCGGCAGGAAACAGCGCAACAGCGGCTACGTTATTGAACGAAGTCCAATCGCGCCTTGCGGACCTAGAATGCCGCTATAGCCGCTACCTCCCTGACAGCTTGGTAAGTACGATTAACCGCAGAGCCGGCAGTGGCGAATTCACTCGTCTTGATCCAGAGAGCGCGACACTCCTCGAAGTTGCTGATCAGCTCTGGCATAGCTCTGGCGGCCTATTTGACATCACGTCTGGGGTGCTGCGTAAAGCATGGCGTTTTGATGCCGCCGACGGGGCTGTCGACTTGTCCCAACTTGACGCGCTGCAAGAAAAAGTGGGTTGGGAGAAAGTGGAAAGAACACGTGACGGTATTTATTTACCCCTAAAAGGCATGGAAATCGACTTAGGCGGACTCGCCAAAGAATATGCTGCCGATTGTGCGATGAGTTTGCTCCGAGGTCGCGGCGTGACATCGGGATTGATCGAACTAGCTGGTGACGTTGCCACGATTGGTTGTCAACCCTCGGGAATGCCATGGCGGGTGGGTATTCGTGCGCCCCAAGGAGGTGATCCGCTGGGCGGTATTGCCTTATCGAACGCTGCAGCGGCAACCAGTGGCAATTACGCTCGAACACTTCGCTACGAGGGGCGGACTTATGGTCACTTACTCAACCCTCAGACGGGCTGGCCGGTTGAGGGTCCAACCGGTGTCACTGTCATTGGCGAAAACTGCCTCAGTGCGGGCGCAGTGACCACCATTGCCTGCTTGCACTCTCCAGAGGCGGCAATGGCTTGGTTATCTGAAGCAGGGTTACCATGGCTCATGATCGATCGAGATGCCAAATACACTGGCCCCCTTGCCGTAGAACTGGGTCTGATGACTGCATAAGGGCGCAAGGGTCAGCTAAGGATGCATGGCTTCTGCTAGTGAGTGATATAATTCAGGCGTGGCCGCGTATGGCACTCATGCCACGCTTTTCTGAATTCCACTGGACCCCTTCATGACATCAATCCTGCAGTCCGACCCGACCTTGTCGATCGGATTTATACGATGCTTTCTGATTTGCATTGCGTGTTTTGGCGCTCCCGCTTTATCAAGTGAGGAAGACGCGCCGATAGCTGATGACGCTGTGCTGGAAGATGCGCAGTATGATCTAGCGCCGGATGCACAGGCTGACCCTGCTGGAGACGCCAGAAAACCTTGGCTCATCACGCCCACATTATCAGCAGACCCAAAACTCGGCGCTAACGTAGGCGGACTCGTCGCATACGTCAAGAAGCTAGATGCCGACTCCACCCCCTCAATGCTAGGACTATCTGTGTCCTACTCCGACACTGACTCCAGTACGGCCGCCCTGTTTGGCCAACTTTACTGGGGCCAAGACACTCGGCGAATGACACTGTTGTTAGCCAGCGCTGAGGTCAACAACGAATACGATGACTTCCTTAACCTAGGAGCCGCCGTTGAGACGCAAGATTCAGTGCATTCATTCGCAGCGCGCTATATGCAGCAGTTTCGCCCGGGAGGCTGGTTCGCCGGCATTCAAGGGGTGAGTACGAATTACACTGTCGGCGCTGAAGACAGTCTACAAGGGGTCATCGATCAAATTGGTTTATCTGGTTTCGACGCGACTGGACTTGGCCTGATCCTGCAGCACGACACCATGGACAACCAGCGAGACCCCGGCGATGGGCATTTATTCACGCTGCACAATATAGCGTACCGCGAGGCATTCGGCGGCGAGTCATCCTTCGACGTAGGCCTCCTCGACTTAAGCTGGTATCAGTCGCTTGGTAAAGCATTGAGTAGCCGCACCGCTCGAGCCCCCGTGATTGCCGTTCAAGTAACGGCGCGTGTCACCGACGATGCGCCACCGTCGGGCTTCTCGTCTGTGACGTTACCAGGCTATACCCGCGGGAACTATTTGTCTCAGCATTACTCTCACCTCCTAGTAGATGGACGCTTCCCGATCACCCAAAAGTTTGGGCTAGTGGCGTTTGGCGGCGTGGGCTGTCAGTTTGGCGTCGATATTTTGAATCGAGACGTGTCCTGTGACGACGCCGTTTTTCCCGCTTTTGGGGCGGGCGTGTCGTATATGCTGAAAGAAGAAGCATCGCTGCTGATCCGACTAGAGTTTGCCAAGGGTAAGAGTGACAACGAGGCAGTCTATTTACGGTTTGGCCATAGCTTCTAAGTCGATTAAGGTACTGACATTACGTGCGTCGATGAACGACATTCCATGGATGGACTCGGGAGAACTCAATTTTGCTAAGAATAAGCTTGAAGCCTCTAATCATTCGACTTGTTGGCGTCGGGTTACTCAGTCTCGGCTCACAGGGCTATGCGCTGGCGCCTACCGCAGCACAAAGCGACACGTTAAAAGAGATTATCGACGTCATTGAGGACCGGCACTACGCGAGCCGCCGCTACGACGACGGCCTCTCTGCACAACACTTTGCAGCCTACCTCGACGCGCTTGATCCGCAGCGGATGTTCTTTCAGGCAGACGACATTGCCGCGTTTTCGCAATGGCGACTTGCGCTCGACAATGTGGGGCGCGCTGGCGACTTATCGCCCGCGTTTACCATGTTCAATACCTATCACGATGAACTCAAAGACCGTTTAACCGGCATCCTGGCCACACTGCCAAAAACGCTCGGGGGCTTCGATTACGAGGTAGAGGAATATTTAGAGATTGATCATTCGGGGATGCCCTGGGCGCAAGACGATGCAGAGCTCGACGAACGATGGCGCAAGCGGCTCAAAAATCAGGCCCTGAGTCTATTACTTGCTGAAAAAGCCTTGGAGGAAATCCCAGAAACGTTGGAGCGACGCTACCAAAACCAACTTAAGCGGCTAGCCCAGTACAACGCTCAGGATGTCTTTCAAATCTATGCTAATACGCTGGCGGAGCAATATGATCCGCATACCAATTATTTTTCACCCAGACGGGCTGAAAATTTTGACATTAATATGAGTCTCTCCTTTGAGGGCATTGGCGCCATTTTGCAGATTGATGATGAATACGCCAAGGTGACTCGGCTGGTGCCGGCAGGCCCCGCAGATAAACAAGGCGGCCTGAGACCCTCCGATCTCATTATGGGCGTCGGGCAAGGTGAAGCGGGTCCGATTGAAGATGTGATTGGTTGGCGCCTGGATGAAATCGTCGATCTCATTCGTGGACCTCGCGACACGATCGTCAGACTCGAAGTGATTCCGGATAAGGGAAAAGCCGATCAGCGACGAGTGGTTCCCATTCGCCGTAATGAAGTCAAACTCGAGGAGCAGGCCGCGCAGAAAGAGATTATCGAATTTACCGACGAGGATAATCAGACGCACCGTGTCGGAGTGATTGATATTCCTGCTTTCTATATTGATTTTGAGGCTTATCGGCAAGGTGACAAGCTTTACAGATCAACCACACGTGACGTCAAACAGCTCGTCGACGAGTTAGTCGCTGACGGCGTTGAAGGGATTGTGATTGATCTTCGCGATAATGGTGGTGGCTCGCTTCAAGAGGCCAATCAACTGACGGGACTCTTTATTGAGTATGGACCTACCGTGCAAATTCGATCCGCAGAAAGTCGCGTTTGGCGAGATGGAAAGCGCCGTCGTTCGCAGTATTACGAAGGCCCGCTGGCGGTCATGATCAATCGTCTCAGTGCGTCGGCATCAGAAATTTTTGCCGGCGCGATTCAGGATTATGGACGCGGCATCATCGTCGGCGAGCAATCGTTTGGCAAAGGTACGGTACAGTCACTGGTGCCGCTACAAGAAGGCCAGCTCAAAATCACTGAAAGTAAGTTCTACCGCATTTCCGGAGACAGTACACAGCATCGAGGGGTGGTGCCCGATATCGACTATCCCTCGCTGTTTGACCCAGAAAAAATAGGCGAAAGCGCTCTCGATAACGCCCTTGCGTGGGATCAAATTGCGCCGACGCGTTTCAATCGCTACAACAACTATGACGCGATTCTGCCTACGCTGACGTCAATGCATGACGCGCGCGCTGCCAACGACCCCGATTACCGCTTTCTTCAAGATCAGGCAGAGATGGCCGAGGAGACACGCGCAATCAGTGCATTGCCCTTGCAGCAGTCGGGCAGGATTGCCCTGCGTGACGAACAGGAGGCGTTAGCACTGGCAATCGAGAACAAGCGTCGTCTCAGTAAAGGGCTAGCGCCATTGGATTCGCTTGATGCTGACGACGATGGAGCAGAAGGCGCTACAGTTTCGTCCGCCGAAGAGGCCGCCCTGCCCCATAACGTGCCCGTAGAAGTGACCGATGACGAAGAGGCCGCTCCCGACGTGCTGTTGCTGGAAACTGGAAAGATTCTCGTCGATGCTATTTCTTTGCGACCCAGAGACGCTGTGGCAAGCCGAGTTGCGTCAGAATCTTAAAAAAAGACTGTCCACTTGGTGAGCGCCCGTCACGGGTTGATCTCGGTCTGACCGCCAAGGTACCCATGCAGGGCAACCGGAATGTTAATGCCGCCGTCTTCGCGTTGGCCATTTTCTAACAACGCCACCAAGGTTCTACCAACCGCAAGGCCCGAGCCATTTAATGTGTGCACCAGCTCAGGCTTGCCTGTTTCGGGGTTGCGCCATCGTGCCTGAAGTCTGCGAGCCTGAAAATCTCTAAAGTTAGAGCAGCTGGAAATCTCACGATAAGCAGACTGTCCGGGCAACCACACCTCTAAATCGTACGTGAGTGCCGCGCTGAAACCGAGGTCGCCACCACATAACATCACTTTACGATAGGGTAATTCGAGCCCTTGCAGTATGCCCTCAGCATGGCCAGTGAGCGCTTCCAGCGCTGCCTCAGACTGCCCTGCACGCACAATCTGCACTAGCTCCACCTTCTCGAACTGATGCTGTCGAATGAGACCACGCGTATCTCGACCATAGCTCCCTGCTTCGCTTCTAAAGCAAGGGGTATGCGCTACATACTTCAGACCGGCGGGACTCAGCGCTTCAGCGTCAAAAATCTTATCTCGTACGATGTTTGTAATAGGAACTTCAGCGGTTGGCGCTAAGTAATACCCCTGATCGCCCTCGAGGCGAAACAGATCTTCTGCAAACTTCGGTAACTGTCCGGTGCCCGTTAACGAGGCCTCATTGACAATATAAGGAACATAAAGCTCGGTGTAGCCATTGTGCTGAGTATGACAATCAAGCATGTACTGTATCAACGCGCGATGCATTCGCGCGAGATCGCCCGACAGCAGGGAAAAGCGAGAACCTGCGATCCGCCCTGCGGCCTCCAGGTCCATTAACCCAAGTGCCTCACCTAAATCGACGTGATCTCTTGGTGGAAATGCAAACTTGTGGGGGGTTCCCCACTTCACTATCTCCTTGTTGTCCGTCTCGGAGGCGCCCTCAGGTACACAGTCATCTGGGAGATTTGGTGTTTCACGTAATAGCGCGTCAAGATCAGCTTGCGCCGCCTCCGCCTCAGCAGTCGCTGAGGCAAGCTCGTCTGCCAGGCGAGATAGTATTTCATTCACCTCGGCTTTTGCGGCCTCAACCGACTGGCCCTCAGCAACTAACACGCCAATTTTCTTTGATGCCGACTTTCGTTCAGCCAGCAGACTCTGGGCACGAACGTCCGCCGCCTTGCGGCGAGCGTCAAGCAATTCGAAGCGGGCCAGATCAAATGTCAGCCCACGCTTTGCCAGTGAGGCAACCACAGCACTCGCATCATGGCGGATGGCTTTGAGATCAAGCATGGAAACATCTCTCTAAAAAAACGCCGCGAGTATAACGCGAAATGCCAACCATCTGAGAGGACCCGTCTCTCCGCCTCACATCCAAGGCTAACGCAGAAGCCAAATACCCAGGCCTGCTCCGAGCAGACAGCAAAGCACACTCAGTACCAGATACGTTGTAGCCCACCCCCAAGCACCTTGCTGGATCAGCTGCACTGTCTCGAGGGAGAATGTCGAAAAAGTGGTGAAGCCGCCCAGCACACCTGTCATCAAAAAAGCAGACAACAAAACCTGGCCTCCTGACCGCGAAAAATAGCTCCAGGCCATGCCGATCGCGATGGAGCCTATTAAGTTGACCAGGAAAGTGGCGATGGGAAAATAACCCATAGGCCCCACCCAGAGGGTTAGGGCAGCCCTAGCGAGGGCGCCAAAAGCACCACCCGTAGCAACCGCCAACCAGAAGCCAGCTGTCACGGCTTATCCTCAGTCTGGGCAGTCTTATTTAAGTCTCGCAGTTGAGCGAGTTTTTCTGCCACTACTTTTTCCAGTCCTCTATCGGTAGGTTGATAGAACTGAATGGGATCCATCCCCTCCGGGAAATAATGCTCCCCGGCGGCAAACCCACCGCTTTCATTATGCGCATAACGATACCCCTCACCATGTCCCTCCTCGCGCATTAATTTTGTCGGTGCATTACGCAGCCGCAATGGCACCTCGAGCGAACCGGAGGACTCGGCTACTGCCCTGGCCGCGTTGAAAGCGGTGTAAATGGCATTACTTTTAGCGGCGCAAGCGAGGTATACAACGGCCTGGGCTAACGCGAGCTCGCCCTCTGGACTACCTAATCGTTCCTGAACAGCCATCGCGTCAAGCGCGAGCTGTAGTGCACGAGGATCAGCGATGCCAATGTCCTCAGATGCCATTCGGATACAACGTCGACCAATATATAACGGATCACAGCCGCCATCGAGCATTCGGGCAAACCAATACAGTGCAGCGTCTGGGTCACTGCCCCGAATCGCTTTATGTAACGCGCTGATCTGGTCAAAGAATACGTCTCCTCCCTTATCGAAGCGGCGCGCTCCGGTACCGGCTAACTGCTTAAGGATGGTCTCATCGAGCCGCTGCTCAGCGTCCTCTGCAGCGCACAAGTCCGTGGCCAGCTCTAGTAAATTCAGGGATTGACGCACGTCACCATCGGCTAACCTTGCCAGCTCCAGCAAGCACTTAGGCGCGACATCAATATCCGGATAGAAGCGCGCCACAGTCCGCGCCAGTAATTTTTCGAGCACTTCGGTCGTCACGGGCCTCAGGCGATAAACCCGCAATCGCGATAGCAAAGCACTGTTTACTTCAAACGAGGGATTCTCAGTAGTTGCGCCGATGAAACTGATCGTACCGTCCTCGATATGAGGTAAAAAAGCATCCTGCTGACTTTTATTAAAACGGTGCACTTCGTCGACGAATAGGATCGCGCGCTTACCGTGTATCGCCGCTTGGCGCGCTTGATCAACCGCCCCGCGAATATCCTTAATGCCTGAAAATACTGCGGATAACTGAAGGAAAATCCCTTGGGTATAGAGTGAAACCAGTCGCGCCAGCGTAGTTTTCCCCACGCCCGGGGGGCCCCAGAGAATAAACGAATGATGGCTGCCGGTTTCAATTGCGTGCCGCAACGGTTGTCCTGCCCCTAGCAAGTGCTCCTGACCCACCATCTCCTCGAGCGACTGGGGCCGCATACGTGCGGCCAGCGGCGCGATGTCTGGGGTGGCTGCGGCAAATAAATCGCCCTCATGATGGCTCGTATGCCCGCTGTCCATATCAGAAGCTCACCGAGGGCACCGCGAAATCACTCGGGGCTAATGTCACCTCTGGCAACGCCAACAGCGTCAAGTCGATCGATTGCCCGGCTTGATCCAACAACGTGATTCGCCAGAGGTCTGGACGTTCCTGAGCAACCTGAACGCGCTGATAGTACGCCGATGGGTCTCGAGGCGTCAGTGTCACTGCTGACGCGGTGGCATCAAGCGTAAACGCGCTTAGTAGGGTGTCGCGCGGGGCGAGTAACCAATAAAACGGGCTTTTTTCTGTTTCAGATAATTGCCGTTCAACAACAACTTCTAAGTCCCAATCAACCTCGGTCATGCTGCTGTCTGCCGCCACCATCAATTGATTGTCGGGCGCGGTAATGTGCCACCAGAAGAAGTGCGGCTTGAGTAACTTAAAGTCACCGGAGCTCTCATCTAGTATGACCCCCTCGGGGCTCAATATGTTCTGGGTGAACTGCCCAGCGATACCATCCCGCGCAACAAATTGTTGCAATACGTCGGCCATTGCCGGCAACGCCACGACATACAATGCAAGCAGCAGCCACCGCATGGCTAGTGCTCGGGCGGTGCTGGCGCGAGAACCTCTCGCTGCCCGTTACTGCCCATTTCTGTGACAACACCCGCCGCCTCCATCGTCTCAATGAGACGCGCAGCACGGTTGTAGCCAATTCTTAGCTTGCGCTGCACAGAGGAAATCGAGGCACGACGACTGCGACAGACGTAATCAACCGCTTCGTCATACAGCGCGTCCGACTCAGGATCTTCATCGCCAGCCGTCGCTGACTGAATCTCATTTGCGGTCACTGGCGTTTGCCCGCCTTCATCCAACAATCCATCGATATATTGCGGGTCACCACGACGCTTCCAGTCGGCGACAACGCGATGCACTTCGTCGTCTGAACAGAAAGCACCATGCACTCGGACCGGCACACTCGAGCCTGCCGGGAGATACAACATATCACCGTAGCCCAGTAATTGATCGGCGCCGCCCTGATCTAAAATAGTGCGAGAGTCGACCTTTGAGCTCACAGCAAACGCTATTCTCGAGGGAATATTCGCTTTAATTAAGCCGGTAATGACATCCACTGACGGCCGCTGGGTTGCCAGCACCAAGTGAATGCCGGCGGCGCGCGCTTTCTGCGCTATGCGAGCGATCAATTGCTCTACTTTCTTACCGACAATCATCATCATATCCGCGAACTCATCGATCACTACGACGATAGATGGCAGCTTCTCCAGGGTTGGGTGTTCCTGGTCTTCTCCAGTCAGCTCAAGGACCGGATCCGGGCTCCACATGGGATCCAGTATTGGACTCCCTTGTTTCTCAGCATCGGTCACCTTGCGGTTATAACCTTGCAAATTACGAACCCCTAACAGCGACATCAATTTATAACGCCGCTCCATTTCTGCCACGCACCAACGTAGCCCATTAGCCGCATCCTTCATATCGGTGATCACCGGCGTCAGCAAATGAGGAATGCCGTCGTAAACTGATAATTCCAACATTTTTGGATCTACCAATATCAGTCGTGCATCAGCAGGCGTGGCCTTGTACAACAAACTGACCAACATGCAATTAACACCCACTGACTTGCCCGATCCGGTTGTGCCCGCCACCAGAACGTGCGGCATTTTGCTCAAGTCAGCGACGACCGGAGCGCCGGCAATGTCATGACCCAGTGCCACAGTGAGCGGCGATTTACTCTCCTCAAACGTTTTAGAGGCCAATACGTCTTTAAAATTAACCGTTTGTCGATCAGCATTGGGGATTTCGATCCCCACCACACTCTTGCCAGGAATGACCTCAACCACACGAACAGAAATAACCGCCAAGGAACGCGCCAGATCCTTCGCAAGATTCGATATGCGTGACACTTTCACGCCGGCAGCTGGCTGTATTTCAAAGCGAGTCACCACCGGACCCGGATAAACGGCAACGACCTCAGCGACGACGCCAAAATCCTTGAGCTTGAGCTCCAATAGCCGTGACAACGACTCTAATTCATCGGCGGAATAGCCACGCTGCTCTACGTCGGTCGGTGCATCCAGTAAATCGAGCGGCGGCACCTCACCGGATATAGGCAGATCGAAGAGCGGTTTTTGCTTTTCCTGCTCAAATTTAACCCCTGCTGCCACGGGCTCTTTTGGCGGCTTGATCTTAGGAGGGGTACGTTTCTTTTCACTGGCCACATGCCGCTCAATTTTCACCTTGCGCTCTTCAAGCTGTTTTTCCCGAGCGCGCCGGTCGCGCAATTGATCCAACTTAACGGCTACTGTTTGACGTACCACACTGGCGGCGGATAACACGCGTTGTCCGATCCAGTCGATGACAGTGAGCCAGCTGATGTCCGCAAATAAAGTGAGGCCCAATAAAAAGACAGTCACCAGCACGAGCCGAGCCCCTACCGGATTGAATGCCTGATCAAAACCCAACCCAATAGCGGCACCGACAATACCGCCAGCGCCCTGAGGCAGACCCGACGCTCCCACATCATTGAGTGCGCGCAATGCCGTGGCCGCCATCACAGCCAGCAGCAAGCCAAATGTGCGCAAGCCCAGCATTTGCCAGTCAACAGGGTCGTATCGACCCTCTGCAAGAAGTAAAGATATGGCGCGGTAGGCAAGCAACAGGGGAATCAGATAAGCCGCAGAGCCAACCAATGACAGCAACACATCGGAGATGAAGGCACCGGTCATGCCGCCGAGATTTTGCACGGCGTCACCCGTTCCGCTTGCAGACCACCCCGGATCTTGGTCGCTGTAGGTTAGCAGCGACATGAGGACAAAGAGGCAAGCCGCCCCCACGCCTATAAACAGCACGTCACGTAACCGGCGACGGGCAAACGTCTGCGCCATCACTTCTGACTGTGTTGTCTCCGACTTCGCTCTGCCTGCCACGACTCAACAACCACCGGTGGAAATGCCTATGCTAGCACACACCACCCCCCGTAATGGTGAACAATCAGCTGTAAATTCATGGGTTTATCCAACGTTCAGTCCCCCGCCTTCATCTCAGCAATCCGACAATACTGGCCTCATGACAGCGGCTAGGATATTCTCTTATCATCAGGGTTGGCTCACCGCTTCGCCGCTATAACAGAATACCCAACAGAACGTCTAACGTAGCACCTTACAGAATCGATAACGGAACCCTTTCATGAGTGACCCTTCACACCATCGCCTGATTATTTTAGGTTCAGGGCCTGCGGGCTATACCGCCGCTGTTTACGCAGCACGGGCCAACCTTAACCCGATTGTGATTACCGGATTGCAACAAGGTGGTCAGCTGACAACGACAACCGAGGTCGAAAATTGGCCCGGCGGAGCCCACGATTTGCAGGGACCTCAGCTGATGTCGCAAATGCAGGCACATGTGGAGCGACTCGAGGCCAGCGTGGTCTTTGATCATATTGAGTCGGTGGATCTTACCGCCAGGCCGTTCAAATTGATGGGCACGTCTACTTACACCTGCGACGCGTTGGTCATTGCCACTGGCGCCTCCGCACAATATCTCGGCCTACCCTCTGAGTCAGCTTTCATGGGGAAAGGCGTCAGTGCTTGCGCAACCTGCGACGGGTTCTTCTATCGCAATCAAGAAGTCGCGGTCGTGGGCGGCGGCAACACCGCGGTAGAAGAGGCGCTTTATCTGAGCAATATCTGCTCGAAGGTGCATCTCATCCATCGACGCGACTCGCTTCGCGCCGAAAAAATATTACAAGACCGATTGATGCAACGTGCCAGTGAGGGCAAAGTCGTACTCCACTGGCATACGACGCTGGATGAAGTGCTGGGGGATGAGACTGGCGTTACCGGCATTCGCATCAGGTCAACCCTCGAGGGGGAAGCCATGCACTCACTAGACTTGTCTGGTGTGTTCATCGCAATAGGCCATAAACCCAACACGGACCTATTTGTGGAGCAATTAGCGATGCAAGGGGGCTATCTCACCGTTCACTCAGGTACTGACGGCGCTGCCACACATACCAGCCAAGCGGGTGTCTTTGCAGCGGGCGATGTGGCAGACCATATATACCGGCAAGCCATTACTTCGGCTGGGTTTGGCTGCATGGCGGCACTGGATGCTGAAAAATATCTGGATGGACTGGGTAGCTAAACTTGGTCAACCCGTTTCCGCCTACATCCCATGCACTGACTGAGCCCAACGGACTGCTCGCAGTCGGGGGGGATCTGCGGTCGGAAACGCTGATCAGCGCCTATGCACAAGGTATTTTTCCTTGGTTCGAACCCGGACAAGACATTTTATGGTGGTCTCCAGACCCGAGGTCAGTCATCATCCCTGACCGGATTCACATCAGCCGCTCACTCCAAAAGTTCCTGCGTAAGAGCACCTGGCAGATCAGTTGCGATACACGCTTTGGGGAAGTTGTGGGTCGCTGCGCAAGCGCACTGCGTCACGACGATCACAGCGCCGAACACAGCACTTGGATTTCGACTGAGATGCAGCAGGCCTACGTCGCACTGAACAGGCTGGGTGTTGCCCATTCCATTGAAATATCGAACGGACATCAATTGATCGGCGGCCTTTATGGCATCATGCTTGACAACGTTTTCTTCGGAGAGTCCATGTTTTCCGACCACACAAATGGATCAAAGGTGGCCTTAATTGCGTTGGCACGTCTGTGTCAGGACAATGGCATTGTTATGATCGACTGTCAGGTCCACAACCCCCATCTTGAAACAATGGGCGCTGAGCTTCTTTCCCGTCAGGCCTTTGAAAAAACCCTAGAGGGCGCTATAACAACACCCATGACGACAGTTATTAACAATCCTTTGTGTTTGGTTCCAGCCAGAGGGGAATCACTGGAGGAGCGCCTAACCGTTCCCATCAATCAATTTGCGGTGGATTTGGCATGACAGCATCACTGCGAGAGATCAAGGTTTATACCACCTTTCCTCATCGATGCTCCTATCTTGAGAATGAGGAGGCCACAACCCTGTTTGTGGATCCACGACAGGCACTCAGCCCCGAACTCTATACGCAGTTATCCCTGCTCGGCTTTCGACGGAGCGGAGATCACGTCTACCGTCCCCACTGCGCAAACTGTAACGCCTGCATTGCTTCTCGAGTGCGAGTTGATGAATTTTCTCCCGGTCGCACGCAGCGGCGGATCAGCCGCCGCAATCGTGATTTACGACTAGAGACAACGGAGTCGATCGACGATGACGAGGCCTTTAACCTTTATCGTCACTATATCGAGGCACGCCACGCGGATGGCGACATGTACCCGCCGGTGCGAGACCAATACGACTCCTTTCTCAATGATGGTTTGGGCTGTGCAACTTATTACCGGCTCTACGAAGGCAATCGGCTTATTGCCGTTACTGTGGCTGATAAAATGCTGGATGGCCTCGCAGCCATTTACACCTTCTTTGATCCCGCACAATCCAAAAGGAGCCTCGGTACAGAAGCGATACTCCTGCAGATCAGAGAGGCTCAAGCAATGGGATTATCCTTTGTCTATCTAGGCTATTGGATAGATGGCTGTCGAAAGATGTCTTACAAAGCGCGTTACACGCCCCTTGAGTTGTTCGTCGACGGGCAGTGGCAAGCGCAGCGCACGGAGCAGCAAACTAATGCGAGTCCAGACGCCATTATTGACCTCCTTGCCTCCAGCAACACACATCATGACCTCGATGAAGGATAAGCGGCGCTTTCCACGCCCCTCACTTTTCGATACAGTGCCGCCCATCTCACAAACAAAGGCTACGCCTTAATGGCAAAAGAAGACCAGATTGAAATGGAGGGGGAGATTGTTGATACCCTGCCTAACACCACTTTCCGAGTGAAACTGGAGAATGGGCACCTTGTAACGGCCCACATCTCAGGGAAAATGCGGAAGAACTATATCCGCATACTGACAGGCGATAAAGTCAGAGTTGAGCTCACACCTTACGATCTCACAAAGGGTCGCATCACTTACCGAGAACGATGAGCTATGCGGGCTGCCATCATGCTTCGACAGGCTCCTCTGCGTCGACCAACGCGGTAACCACTAGCGCTGACTGGTCTTCGCTCACTGTCACCGTCGCGGAACCGCCCTTTGCCAATGAGCCAAATAACACCATATCCGCCAGTGGCTTTTTAATGTGCTCTTGTATAACCCGCTCCAGCGGGCGGGCGCCCATCGTCGCATCGTAACCTCGCTCAACTAACCACAGCCTCGCTTCTTCGTCGACCTCTACCGACACCTGGCGCTCATCCAGCTGGCTTTGCAATTCGATCAGGAATTTATCCACGACCGTTAAAATAACCTCTTCACTGAGCGGACCAAACGGTACGATCGCATCCAGCCTATTTCTAAATTCAGGGGTAAAAGTCCGATTAATCGCCTCAATAGAATCGGTCGAATTGTCCTGAATGGAAAAACCAATGGATCGGCGACTCACATTTTCCGCGCCAGCATTGGTCGTCATCACGACAATGACATTGCGAAAATCTGTTTTACGGCCGTTATTGTCGGTAAGCGTTCCGTGATCCATCACTTGCAGTAACAGATTGAAAACTTCCGGATGCGCTTTTTCGATTTCATCGAGCAATACAACACTATGAGGATGTTTCGTCACTTGGTCAGTCAGCAGCCCACCTTGGTCATAACCCACGTAACCGGGGGGCGCACCAATCAAGCGCGACACGGTATGCCGCTCCATGTATTCCGACATATCAAATCGCAGCAGTTCCAGACCCATTTGCAGTGCCAACTGGCGGGTCAGTTCGGTCTTTCCCACGCCTGTGGGGCCTGCTAACAAAAACGAGCCAATCGGTTTCTGGCCTCCACGCAATCCTGCTCGAGCGAGCTTAATGGCACTCACCATCTGAGAAACGGCGGCATCCTGACCAAACACGGTCATCTTAAGATTAGCCTCTAACTTACTCAGCAACGTTTTATCGTCACTGCTCACTGTTTTTGGCGGGATGCGCGCTATTTTTGCGACGACGGCCTCAATATCCCCAGGGCCCAATATCTTCTTGCGCTTACTTGGGGCCTGCAGTTGCTGAAACGCACCCGCCTCGTCAATCACGTCGATGGCTTTATCCGGAAGGAAACGATCCGTGATGTAACGTGCGGCCATCTCAGATGCCACCTTCAAGGCTTTATCGGTGTAGCGGAGTTTATGATGCGCCTCAAAACGCGACTTGAGCCCCTTGAGAATCTTATAGGCATCTTCAACGGAAGGCTCGAGCACATCTACTTTCTGAAACCGACGACTCAGTGCCTTGTCCTTATCAAAAATGCCCCGATACTCGGCATAGGTGGTCGAGCCGACGCAGCGCATTTTGCCTGAGCCCAGTAGCGGCTTAAGGAGATTGCTAGCGTCCATCACGCCGCCAGATGCTGCTCCGGCACCGATAATGGTATGAATTTCATCAATGAAAAGGATGGCATGATCATTTTCGGCTAAGTTTGCCAGCAACCCTTTTAACCGCTTTTCAAAATCACCTCGATACTTGGTACCCGCCAATAACGCTCCTAAATCGAGGGAATAAACAACCGCCTCTTGCAGCGTTTCGGGCACCTCGCCATCAACGATCATTTTCGCCAGTCCCTCGGCAATCGCCGTTTTACCGACACCCGATTCACCGACCAGCAGCGGATTGTTCTTGCGCCTTCGCGCCAGAATTTGCGCTACCCGCTCCACTTCGCGCAGTCTGCCGATTAACGGGTCAATATTTCCCGCCTCGGCCTCGACATTGAGATTCGTCGCGTAAGCATCAAGCGGACGCTTTTCAGTCGCCTCCTGACCACCCTCTGCCTCGCCAGTGACTTCCTCCTGATCACCGAGCTCCTCACCGTCCTTACCAACGCCATGAGTGATGAAATTGACAATGTCGAGACGCGAAACATTTTGTGTTTTAAGGAAGTACACCGCCTGCGATTCTTGTTCAGAGAAAATAGCGACCAATAGATTGGCACCAGTGACTTCCTGTTTACCCGAACTTTGCACGTGAAACACCGCACGTTGTAATACACGTTGAAACCCTAGCGTCGGCTGCGTATCACGACCGTCATCACTGTCGGTTAATAGCGGCGTCGTCGAGTCAATAAACTCCACCAACTCACCCCGAAGCTCTTCCACATTGACCTGGCAGGCGCTCAATACGGCTATCGCCGCAGAATCATCCAGTAACGCGAGCAGAAGATGTTCAACCGTAATGAACTCATGGCGTCGAGCTCGGGCCATTCTGAAGGTCTCGTTGAGCGTATTTTCAAGTTCTTTGCTAAGCATTTAGCTGTCCTCATCATCGGCAGAGGGCTCTACTTCACATAATAATGGGTGGCCATTATCGCGAGCAGATTGGTTGACTTGGGAGGCTTTAGTTTCCGCAATATCTTGGGGGTAGATACCGCAGACACCCTTGCCTTGCGTATGGACCGCCAGCATCACCTGCGTTGCTTGCTCGCGGCTCATGGTAAAAAACGTCTCTAGCACTTCGACAACGAACTCCATAGGCGTGTAGTCGTCATTCAATAAAATAACGCGGTAAAGAGAGGGGCGCTTGAGCTTGGGCTTCGCGGGCGCAACGGCCAACCCACCATCGTCATCAAAGTCTTTGTCATCGGGCTTGGCCGCGCTGACAACCCGCTCTACTGCCGACATGTCTATCCATCTCCTGTCCATCGTGCCACCAGTATAATCCACCTCCGGCAAATAAAGCTGTTTCACGACAGATCCGCTCTATTTTATTCTTCATGACAATCCGGACCCCGAATAAGACAAAAAAAAGCCCGCAGCAAGCGGGCTCGCAATCAACTAAAAGCTCACATGTGAGCGATAACACTGTCGCCGAAGGCGGAGCATGACACCAATGTCGCCCCTTCCATCAGTCGCTCAAAATCGTAGGTCACCGTTTTAGCTTGAATCGCACCGTTCATGCCATCAATGATTAAATCAGCCGCCTCATTCCAGCCCAGATGCCGCAGCATCATTTCAGCAGACAGGATGAGCGAACCTGGATTCACTTTATCTTGTCCGGCATATTTGGGGGCTGTGCCGTGGGTCGCCTCAAATAAGGCCACGGTATCAGAGAGGTTAGCGCCTGGTGCGATACCGATTCCCCCTACTTGGGCTGCGAGCGCATCGGATAAATAATCGCCGTTCAGGTTGAGCGTGGCAACCACGCTGTAGTCACGCGGGCGGGTCAGCACTTGTTGTAGCATCGCATCCGCAATGACATCTTTTACCACGATATCGTTGCCGGTCCGCGGATTCTTGATACTCACCCAAGGGCCGCCGTCGAGTAACTCTCCGCCAAACTCGTTTTGCGCTAACTCGTACCCCCAGTCACGGAAAGCGCCCTCGGTGAATTTCATAATATTGCCCTTGTGCACCAGCGTCACCGAAGGCAGATCTTGCTCAATGGCATACTGAATAGCCTTGCGGACCAGCCGCTGGGTACCCTCCTCTGACACGGGTTTGATCCCAATACCCACATTTTCAGGGAAGCGAATTTTAGTGGCGCCCATCTCACCGATAATAAAATCAACGACTTTTTGCGCTTCGGGCGTTCCCGCCTGATACTCGATTCCCGCGTAGATATCCTCAGAATTCTCTCTAAAGATCACCATATTGCAATCTCCAGGCTTCTTGACCGGAGAAGGCACGCCCTCAAACCAGCGCACTGGTCGCAAGCAAGTATAGAGATCAAGCTCTTGCCGCAGGGCCACATTCAGCGAGCGAAACCCACCCCCAACCGGCGTTGTCAGCGGCCCTTTGATGGCAACGCTATAAGTTTTAATCGCATTGAGCGTCTCTTCCGGAAACCAATCCCCGTCATACAGCTCAGCCGCCTTCTCACCGGTATAAATTTCCATCCAGGAAATCTTCTTAGCGCCGCCGTAAGCCTTTGCGACCGCCGCATCTACCACTGAGATCATCACCGGGGAGATATCCACCCCAATACCATCTCCCTCGATATAAGGAATAATGGGGTTAGTGGGAACCTGAATAGTGTTGTCGTCGTTAACGACAATCATCTCGCCAGTATCAGGTACTTTGATGTGCTGATATGCCATGCTGGAACTCCGCCAAAAATAAAAAAACAATTCCCCTCGCAAGCGACGGGACCACGTCGACACGTCCTACAGCGATGCAGACGAAACGCTACGTGGATTACGTCTTCATTTTAACACCAAATGAGGCACACTAGGCGCATGTCGTCCCTTATTGTGTTTAATAAACCGTTTCAAGTCCTTAGCCAATTCACCGATCGCGATCGACCCCAAGCCCCACGCAGCACGCTCGCTGATTATCTCGATGCTCCTCAGTTTCGTGCAGCGGGCCGTTTGGATTATGACTCGGAAGGCCTGCTTCTACTCACCACGGATGGACGCTTGCAGCAGCAAATCGCGCACCCACAGTACCGCCATTGGAAAACTTATTGGGTGCAGGTCGAAGGCACTATTGATCAGATTGCCTGCAATGCACTTGCCAAGGGAGTACCCTTGCGTGATGGGATCACACAGCCTGCGCGCGCGACGTTAATATCGGCGCCTGAAGTGTGGCCGCGTCATCCGCCAATTCGCGAACGCAAGACGGTGAGCAACTCCTGGCTCCAAATCGCAATCACTGAAGGGCGTAACCGCCAAGTACGCCGGATGACCGCAGCCGTCGGCTTTCCGACATTGCGACTGATTCGGATTGCTGTTGGACCCTGGCAGATCGATGGATTGAAGCCCGGAGAGCACCGCCTTGCATCGCCCGCAGATCTGAAGCGTTGACCCAGCGCACGCCTGCCATCATCCTTCGACCCCATTACCGATAGCTAGGAACCCACAGACATCGTGAAAAGCTCCCCTCGCACCGATCAACAAACCGTCATAGTCGGGATGTCTGGTGGCGTCGACTCATCGGTCGCCGCACTGCTGTTGCTCGAGGCAGGCTATCGCGTTGAAGGGCTGTTCATGAAAAATTGGGAGGAAGATGACGGCACTGAGTATTGTACCGCCAAGGCGGATCTAGCTGATGCACACGCCGTAGCGAAAACACTCAGCATTCCGCTGCACAGCGCCAATTTTGCCGCCGAATATTGGGACAACGTTTTTGCCCATTTTTTAAAGGAATATCAGGCTGGCCGTACGCCAAATCCCGACATCTTGTGTAACCGTGAAATTAAATTTCGGGCTTTTCTAGACTATGCAACTCACTTGGGTGCTGACCTAATAGCAACAGGCCATTACGTTCAATCGCGCGCTTACCATGGCAAAACACAGCTACTAAAGGGAACTGATGGCAATAAAGATCAAAGTTATTTTCTCCATCAAGTGGATCATCAAGCACTTGAGCAAACATTATTTCCGGTTGGAGAGGTTACCAAAGACGTCGTGCGCGCTAAGGCTGAATCTGCCGGTTTCACCAATGCGCGCAAAAAAGACAGCACCGGGATCTGCTTTATTGGAGAGCGCCGATTCAAAGACTTTCTCGCTCAGTATCTGCCAGCACAGCCCGGGCCAATTCACAGCACCGATGGCGAGCTACTCGGCGAGCATCAGGGGCTGATGTATCACACGATAGGGCAACGTCAGGGCCTCGGTATTGGCGGGCGATCAGACCACCCTGAGGCGCCTTGGTACGTGGTTGAAAAAAGGCTGGCGACTAACACCTTGGTCGTGGCACAAGGTAATCAACATCCCACTTTGTTCCGCGACAAATTGCTGGCTGCTGAGGTGATGTGGATCAGCGGTGAGGCACCAAGGCTGCCATTCTCCTGCCATGCCAAAATTCGCTACCGGCAACCCGATCAAGCCTGCGTCATTAGCCAGCAAGACAAGCGACTCGTCGTGTCCTTCGAGGCACCACAGCGGGCTGTCACGCCAGGCCAGTCAGTCGTATTTTATGAGGGCGAGGTCTGCCTTGGCGGCGGCGTGATCGAGGCCGCGCTATGACAGAACGCACCGTGATCGAGCAGCGGACCCTGGCGTTAGCAGGTGTGGCTCAGGCTGCTCGCATCGTCGATCTAGCCGCCAAAACGGGCAGCTGGCCGGCGCCGTTTGTCGAAACCTCTATTCAGTCATTATTTTGTTTTGAGCCGGATGCCGTCGACACGGTTTTTGGTAACCGGCAAGGTATTCGCCTGGGTCTGGAGCAACTATCGGCCTGTTTGAGCTTATCTCAAGACGAGTCTGCCGCGCAGACGCTCCGCTACACGCTGGCCATGCTGCAGCTCGAAAAGCGATTTGCCAAGCGAGATGACTTGCTGAGTATCGTTCACGCCAGGCTCAAACATGCCGCTTACGGCGCCGATAATTTTTCTAATAATATCAGCACACTAAGCTCTAATATTGCTTCAATTTATCAAGATACGCTCAGCACACTACCCTACCGAATCAAAGTCACCGGCAGTGCTCAGCACCTAAACACCCCACAGGTGGCAGACCTGGTTCGCTCACTGCTGCTCTGTGGCGTCCGCGCTGCGTTCCTTTGGCGCCAACTGGGGGGATCACGGCTCAAGCTGATGCTCAGCCGCGGCGAGATCAGAGACACTGCCGCTCGGCTCGCTCGGGATGTCAGCGCACTTCACTAGCCACTGTCTTAACGCAGGCCGGCGGCGCAGCATGTTAAACTGCTTTTTTCCGACTGCCGAGCAGATGCCATGACGCCCTCCCCACTGACTGCCCTATCCCCCCTTGACGGCCGATACTGCAACAAAGTGGATTCACTTCGCGAGATTTTCAGCGAATACGGCTTGATCTATCGGCGCGTCGCGGTAGAAATTGCCTGGCTTAAACAGCTTGCCGCGTGTCCAGCGATCGCCGAAGTGCCCCCGTTTAGCGACGAAACAAGCACCCTCCTCGAGGGATTAGTAAGTGGTTTTTCGGAAACTGACGCGCAACGTATTAAGGCGATTGAGGAGACCACAAATCATGACGTGAAAGCGGTCGAATACTTCTTGAAGGAATCGATTGCCGGCAATGAAGAACTCTCGGCGGCATCAGAATTTATTCACTTTGCCTGCACCAGCGAGGACATCAATAATCTCGCCCATGCCTTGATGATCAAAGATGGACATCACGTGATGGCGACGGCTTACGGAGAGGTAGCAGCAATCTTAACGCAGCTTGCAAAGCAATTCGCAGAGCAGCCCATGCTCTCACGCACCCACGGCCAACCCGCCACGCCCACGACACTGGGCAAAGAATTTGCCAACGTGGTCGCACGCCTGAATCGGCAACGAGGCATAATGAATGCACTAAAGCCCCTCGGCAAACTCAATGGCGCAGTCGGGAATTACAATGCCCATAGCGTTGCCTACCCAGAGATAGATTGGCAGGCGATATCTGAGCAGTTTGTGACGTCCTTAGGCCTGCAATGGAACCCCTATACGACGCAGATAGAGCCTCATGATTATATGGCTGAGTACTTTGATGGCTTAGCGCGTGCCAACCAGATTCTTGTCGATTTTTGTCGGGACATCTGGTCCTACATTTCGTTGGGATACTTCAAACAAAAAATCATTGAGGGCGAAGTCGGCTCCTCAACTATGCCGCATAAGGTCAATCCAATTGACTTTGAGAACGCCGAGGGCAATTTTGGACTCTCGAACGCGCTACTGAGCTATTTAGCCCAGAAATTACCGGTTAGCCGTTGGCAAAGAGACCTGACGGATAGCACGGTGCTCAGAAACATGGGGGTGGCAATCGGTTACTCTCTATTGGCGTTGCAATCATTACAGAAAGGCATCGGCAAACTGGAGGTGGCGAGCGCACCGATGCTGGCAGATCTTGATGAGGCATGGGAAGTGCTCGGCGAGGCCGTTCAGACTGTTATGCGGCGTTATGGCGTCCCGGAGCCCTACGAGAAACTGAAGGCCCTGACGCGAGGGCAGCGCCTTGACGCTGAAGCCTTAAAAGATTTCATTCAATCACTCGATATACCCGACGACGCAAAGGACCGGCTCGTCGCGCTGGCGCCTCAAACTTATACGGGCTATGCGGCTCATCTTGCCGCAAACATTAGCGAGTAAGAAAGCCAAGCATCGAAATGAAGCTGCCCATTTCAGCGCAACAGTTTCTCGCGGAGTATTGGCAGCAAAAACCGTTGTATCTGCCTCAGGCAATCCCCGATTTTCAGTCCCCTATTACCCCCGATGAACTCGCGGGATTTGCCTTGGAGGCCGACATCGAAAGTCGTCTCATTTGGCAAGATAAGGGGATCTGGGGTGCGGCTGACGGCCCCTTTACCGACAACAGTTTTCAACGCCAGGATCTGTGGACATTGTTGGTGCAACAAATGGATCGTTGGCATCCGGCGATCCATCAGCTACGCCTTAGTCTCGCTTTTTTACCCAATTGGCGCGTTGACGACGTGATGGTGAGCTACGCTGTGGAAGGAGCAGGCGTGGGCCCCCATTTCGATCGATATGACGTGTTCTTGCTGCAGGGGCAGGGTCAGCGGGAATGGCGCTTGGGACCCGCTTGCGATGAGAGCACCCCTCAGCTCGGTAGCAGTGGCCTCAACCTCATCCCCGAATTCGAGCCAGAAGCAACGTTTCTGTTGAACCCGGGCGATGTACTGTATGTGCCGCCAAGTATTGCCCATTGGGGGATTGCGCGCAGCGCAAGTATGACCTTTTCGATTGGCCTTCGGGCGCCTTCCATCGCCGCACTACTCGCGCGTCGCACTGATGCTGCGCTTGAGCGTCTTTCCAGCACAGTGCTGTTAGAAGATGGCGCTACCGCAGTGCTCGACAGCAGACCGGGAGAAATCACCGCCGCGCACCTTGCTAATGCAAGAGACGCCATCGCAAACGCAGTCGACGTAGTCGACGATGGGCGTTGGCTGGGCGAACTACTGACCGAACAAGGTGATTCGGCAGTGGACCCTACGGCGTACTTCGCCACTCCCTCGCACAACGAGAAGGTGAAGCTATCAGCAGAGAGTCGAGTAGCCTGGCGTGAGCATGATGATGGTCTCGACGCTTTCATCAATGGCGAGTGCATCACCGTTTCACCTAGTGCACTACCCTACCTGATAGCGCTATGCAGTGGCGATGCGGTGATGCGGCAAGCGCTCGACAATACTTGCCCGACGCTGAGTGACGCCCTGTCCGAGGTTCAGGCACTTGTCGCTGATCCCAACGACTAAAACACAGCGCTGCGCAACCAGTTACTCAGTAATCGTGATGTCCACAAACATCATAACGGGCGACTGTCAGACTGACTGACGCGATAATGCCAAGATATGCTTTGCCGCGGCTAACGGGGTTTTCTTTGCTTGCTTAACCTCATTTTCAACATCGGTTATCGCTGCCTGCACGGAAGGATGACCCGACAGCGACGCACGCAAGAGCTCGTCGACGAGCTGATGCATCCACGTTAAATTCTGCTCGGCTCGCCTTTGTTCAAACGCGCCTTGGCCACGAGCGATATCAGCATACTGAGTGATCATTTCCCAAATCGCCTGCAGCCCCAGCCCGTTGAGGGCAGAACACGTCATCACCTGCGGCTCCCAGAAACCATCATGGCTGAGTAATGACATCGCGGCCCGATAATGCTGTTGTGTAATACGTGCCATCGACTCGCTGGCCCCGTCGGCTTTATTCACAACGATGGCATCAGCCAACTCGAGAATGCCTTTCTTGATGCCCTGCAGTTCATCACCGCCCCCGGGCAGCATGAGCAACAGAAAAAAATCGACCATACTGGCGACCTGATGCTCTGATTGCCCAACACCAACGGTTTCCACCAATATCACATCGAATCCTGCCGCCTCGCATAGCAACAATGACTCGCGGGTTTTGGCCGCCACACCTCCCAGCGAACGACCCGCTGGGGATGGCCTAATGAAAGCGGCGTCAGCGCGAGACAGCGTTTCCATTCGCGTTTTATCTCCCAAAATAGATCCACCCGCGACAGGAGAACTTGGGTCAACTGCCAAGACGGCAAGTCGGTGGCCCTGTTCAATTACCTGAGACCCAAACGCTTCGATAAACGTTGACTTTCCGACGCCTGGAACGCCGCTGATCCCCACACGAATACTGCCGCCGGTATGAGGCAATAAGGCGGTCAATAATTCCTGTGCCGATTGGCGGTCTTCCGCGCGCTGGCTCTCGACGAGCGTAATGGCTTTAGCCAATGCACGGCGGTCACCCGCCAGAATGGCTTCAGCGGTTGGCATTAATGGCATCGAGCACTTTTCTGGCGGCATCAGGAATGGGTGTGCCTGGGCCAAAAATAAGCGCGACTCCACTTTGCTCTAGGAATTTATAGTCCTGAGCGGGGATCACGCCACCGGCGATGACGATGATATCGTCTGCACCTTGCTCGCGAAGTGCCTGAATGAGTTCGGGAACGAGCGTCTTGTGGCCTGCCGCCAGACTCGACGCCCCTACCACGTGAACGTCGTTTTCTATCGCTTGCCGCGCCACCTCGCTGGGCGTGGAAAACATCGGTGACAAGTCGACATCAAAACCGACATCGGCGAATGCGGTCGCAACCACTTTAGCGCCGCGATCGTGTCCATCCTGGCCCATCTTCGCGACAAGCATTCGAGGTCGTCGTCCGTGTGCCGAAACAAAGGCGTCTATATCCATTGAGATCTGCTCCCAGTCAGCATCGCCCTGATAAGCGGCGCCATAGACGCCAGAAACCGTTTGTGAATTCGCGGTAAAACGACCGAAAACCTGCTCCAGCGCATCCGAGATCTCACCCACTGTCGCGCGACATCGGGTCGCCTCAATTGCCAACTCCAAAAGATTGCCCTGCTCAGACTGCGCCGCCTCTGTAAGCGCACTCAACGCCGCAATAACCGCGGTCTCATCCCGCGTCGCCCGGATATCAGACAGGCGCTGCAGCTGCGCCTCTCGGACTTGCTCGTTATCGATCTCAAGGATATCCACAACATCCTGCTCGTCGATCTGAAACTTATTAACGCCCACAATGACATCTTCACCCCGGTCAATCCGGGCCTGCTTTTTCGCGGCCGCTTCTTCAATTCTTAGCTTTGGCACGCCGCTTTCAATGGCCGCGGCCATCCCTCCGAGTTCGTCAATCTCAGCGATCAACTCTCGGGCCTTGACTGCCATTTCGTTTGTCAGGTGCTCCATCATGTAGGATCCACCCCAAGGATCCACAACCTGCCCAATACCAGTTTCTTCCTGCAGAATTAACTGTGTATTGCGTGCAATACGCGCCGCAAAATCAGACGGCAACGCAATCGCCTCATCTAGCGCGTTAGTGTGTAACGACTGCGTACCCCCAAACACCGCCGCCATGGCCTCAATGGTCGTTCGCACGATATTGTTATAGGGGTCCTGCTCAGTGAGAGACCACCCCGATGTTTGGCAATGCGTTCTCAGCATTGAACTTTTCGGATTATTCGGCGAAAAAGCCTCGACAATCTCTGCCCACAACAATCGGGCAGCCCGCATCTTCGCGATTTCCATGTAGAAATTCATCCCGATGCCCCAGAAAAAACTGAGCCTCGGCGCAAAATCGTCAATCTCTAATCCAGCCGCTATGGCGGTTTGAATATATTCCTTGCCATCGGCCAACGTATAGGCCAGCTCCAGCGAGGCATTCGCACCCGCTTCCTGAATGTGGTATCCGGAAATTGAAATCGTATTGAACTTCGGCAAATTGCGTGAGCAGTAGGCGATAATATCGCCGATAATTTTCATGCTGGGTGTCGGTGGATAAATGTACGTATTGCGAACCATGAATTCTTTCAAAATATCATTTTGAATCGTTCCTGACAGTGCAGCCTGCTCGACGCCCTGCTCTTCCGCGGCAACGATATAGCCGGCGAGCACGGGCAAGACAGCGCCATTCATCGTCATCGAAACCGAGACCTTATCAAGAGGAATGCCGTTAAAGAGAATTTTCATGTCCTCAACAGAATCGATTGCGACGCCCGCTTTACCTACGTCGCCGGAAACTCGGGGATGATCGGAGTCGTAGCCGCGATGCGTGGCAAGGTCAAACGCGACTGAAATGCCTTGCCCGCCGGCGGCGAGGGCCTTGCGATAGAAGGCGTTGGACGCCTCCGCAGTGGAAAAGCCGGCATATTGTCGAATCGTCCAGCGCCGACCAGCATACATGGTCGCCTGTGGACCCCGAATGTACGGAGAAAATCCTGGTAACGTATTGGTATAGGGGAGTTCTTGAGTGTCCTCAGCAGTATAAAGGGTTTTCAGTGGAATACCTTCAGGGGTATGCCACGTGAACTCTTCGGGCGTGAGGCCCTTGCTTTGCTTTTCTACCAGCTTTCCCCAGGCGCTGAGCGTCGATTCCTCAGGATCATAAACACTCATGCGATATCCTCCGCCGGCTGCGACAATTCAATTAACACACCATCGCAACTCTTGGGGTGGATAAAAATAACTCTGGCGCCATGCGCACCCGGTGACGGCTGATCACCGATAAACTGATAGCCCTTTTCCCGCAGCCTCTCAACATCCGCATCGATATCGTCAGTTCGGAAGCACAAGTGATGCAAACCGCCACCGCGCTTCTCAAGATAAGTAGCAATCGGACCACTGCCCGCCAACGGATGAACAAGCTCAATGTGTGTCGCCGGCACGCTGAAAAAAGCCGTAGCGGTTTTTTCGGCCTCAACCACCTCATCACCGTCATATTGCAGGCCAAAGTCCTCCAAAAAACGGGCCACGGCTGCTTCTAAATCAGGAACGGCAATGGCGATATGGTCAAGTGCAGTAATCATGCAATGGGTATCCTAATATCATCATCAGATAAAGAGCTTAACGAGCTCTATGGTGTGCTCTCTCCGCGATAACGCAACCTCCTCCTCGGAGACAATGTCCACCTTCTCGTCGGGAGTGACGCGAAACAACGGCTGCCCTTTGGCGATGATTACGCCATCACCCTCCACCAGCACCTCGTCGATCGTGCCTGAGAAAGGGGCGAGTACCTTGTTGAACATCTTCATTACTTCGACAAGATAAAGCGGCTCACCCGCCTCAAAATGCTGCCCCTGCTCCACGTAAAGTGGGGCCTCGGGCGCCTCGCGACCGTAGAACATGCCGCCGCTTTCGGCGACGATCTCATCAGACTTGGCAACCGGCGGCGGAGCGAGCGCCTTACTCATCGCCTTCTGGTGCCCCTCATCGAGGAGCCGCTCTGGAAAGGTGATGGTCATATCTGCATTCACACCGAGGTCGTAAAAGCCGGTAAAGCGGGCCATCGCTGGCAATAGTTCCAGTATTTCCATGCCCGCTTGGTAACCTCTATGAGCCGCCTGTATGGCGGCCCAGTCGGCAGCGGCTACACCCTCTGGTGCCTGATTGGCGATGAGCGCAGCAATGGCAGACCAATCATCGCACTCGAATCGGCGCGATAACTCAGCATAAAAATCTTCTGCGTCGGTCAATATTTGGTGGTCGTGATCCCAGATAGTGCTGGAAGCAGGCAAACTCTCATTCCAGTCAAGACGCAGAAAATGATATGTGTCGGCAAGCACTTCAACAGGGTTATCGGCCCACTCAAAATGACCCTGTTCAAAGCGAAAGGCGTTTTGATTCTGACTAAGCCACCCCGAGAGTAAGTGAGGCGATGCCATTAACTGTACGATGGGCCTAAGCAACAGACTCTCTTTCGATGCTAGCACCTTGTTTAAAGCGGCCCCGTCGGCTTCCGCGTCAGCCACCCTTGCCGCACACAATTGCTGCCAAGCAATTTTGACGTCGACTCTGCCAGCTTCCTGGGCTAATTCGCCGACCGCGGTGAGGTAAGGCACAATGAAACGAGTTGTCGGACGAGCATTCACCGTCCGCCCCAAGAACCAATGCACCAATCCGTAATGAAAGGCGAGATTAGTCTGCAACTCTCGGCCACGCAGTCGTGTCGAGCGCAGCACCTCCGCCATTTGCTCGTAGGCGGTTTCGCGTGCCCCGCCCACTGTGAGCAGCAGTGCCACATTTGAATCGTAAGCACCTGCCAACGTGTATTCCATGAATACATCGGTATCGGGGTTATGCAAGCTGATCCCCTGATCATCGCGAATCTCACCCTCGATAGGATCAGACCAATACTCCACCATGCCCCCCGCACTGGGTTGGAGCGCGTCGTTGGTGGCATTGAGCCGCGCTTCCAGACTGTCAGACAGCCTAGGAATCCGCTCCGGCTTGGGCAGCTGTTGTCCGTGAGCTGCTAGCAACACCATCGCCTCAACCAATGATTCGACGACAAAACTGTCGTCGGCGTCATCAGGATTGGCAAACCGCAGGGCATAGCAGAGCTCAGAGACGCGGTGCTCAACTTGAATCCGGGTATTCATCTCCATAAAGAAATGCTTGTCTCGGTCAACAATGCACTCAAAGGTAGAGACAGAATCGAGACCAACAGCCTCGCCGAATCGAGTTGCCTCATCTTCCATGGCGTCGAGGGTCAGAATGTCCTGAGCAAGCACCGCGGCCTCCTCTAGTGCACCAGAATGCTCCGCTCTTTGCTGAGCCGCCAGCAATGACTCCCGAGTGACCGATACCTCAAGTAGTTTCTGCTCATGCATTTGTAACGAGCAATCTCTGCCGCCTAGCGTAATGCACCATTCGCCATTACCGATAACCTGAATTTCCTGGTGTCGGGTTGTTTCGATATTTAACTCAACCAACACGTTCTTATTATCGCCCACGCCCGTTGTCTTGACTTCATTGAGGATCTCACGGACCAGTTCAGACGTTTTTTCAGCGCCACCCAGTGGAACGATTCGCTGCCCTTTTCCACCACCACCGCCAATGGCTTTTAGACGGACACGATTCTGTGGATACTGTTCACTCATCTTGATAACGGCTTCGGTCAGCGTCTCACTCAGTTCATCCACGGTATACAGATCAATACCCTTTTTGTAACTGGCCGTCAGAACGCGCTCTGCTAAGCCTTCCAGCTGATCGTCATCGCTGTCCCCGGGCGTTAGCACCAACCCGTGCTCTGCTACCAACGCCTCTAAAGCTGCCTTATCAGGATATTTTTTTAACAACGTCAGCGTGGTGCCATTATCGATACCTGGCGTGACCGATACGCCCACGCGTAGCGCAGTGCGCTTGGCCTCATCTTTTAGTCCCGCTTGGCGAACGGTCCGCGAGCACGGACCGATAAAGATCAAGCCAGCAGCTTCCATCGCCGCGACCATCTGCTCATCTTCAGCCATAAAACCATAACCGGCGAAAATAGCGTTGTAGCGATACTCATGGGCGATATGAATGATGTCGACAATGCGCTGCTCGCGCTCCTCCTTAGTCGCGCCACTATAATCAGGCACCCGATGGACTCGATCAGGGTCTGTGAGCACTCTCAGCTCGGGCGCTAACGCGCCGCGATAAACAATAGAATCCTTTTCGGACAATAGGATGCCGTATTGATCAATGCCCATTTCCTGAAAGACGTCCATGGCCTCTTTACGAATCGGACCTCGACAGATAATAAGGGGCCTTAAGTCGCTACATAGAAAGCGCTCACACCATGGCGACGCAGACAGCTTACTGCGACGATCCGCATGAATAAGCGGATTATTGAGATAGTGCTGAATACCCAAAACGATGTCTCTCCCAACCACTAATCAATGAAATTCGCGCTGCACCGACTGCATCGGTCCAGGCTGGTAATGACGCAAACAAAACGCCATCTGCCGCGCCAAAACCGCACGCAAATCTGCAGGCATCACAATCTCAGAAATGGAGCCCAAACTCAGCGCTTCTTCGGGGTTCATGATTTCTTGTTCGTAGCGCTGAGCCAAAGACGCCTCTTCTGCTTTAATCAGCGCATCAACGGCTAAAGCCGCTTCTTTGTCTGCCTCCGCTGCTGACAGACCCTGCGCCACGCGCGCCTCGCTCTCCGCCTGAATGCGTGTGTCTCGATGAGCTCTGATTTTTTTAAGCTCGTCTTTATACACATACTCGACGCCCGCTGGTCCCATCACCGCGACCCGCGTTGTCGGCAAGGCCACGACAAAATCTGCGCCAGTTGCGTAATTGTTATACGAGGCATAGGCCCCACCGAAGGCATTACGCACTAACACCAGAAACCGTGGGGTGCGCAAATCGACAATGGCATCGAGCATCGCGCGCCCCGCCTGCACGATCCCCCTGTGCTCCTGTTCACGACCGGGTAGAAATCCAGTCGTATCCTCGAGGAAGATCACGGGAATGTTGTAGAGATTACAAAAGCGAATGAAACGCGCGTTTTTGTAGGCGGCATCGATGTCGATTTGCCCGGAGGCAACGGCAGAATTGTTGGCGACGAAACCGACCACATTGCCACCCATGCGACCTAATGCCGTGATGGTATTGCGCGCTCTATCCGCTTGCGTTTCTAAGAAATCACCATGATCGCAGAGTTGCTGGATCATAATGCTGATGTCAAAGGGAGTGTTAAATCCGGTCGGAGAGTTAAAGGCCTTCTTTAACAGGATGTCCACGTCAACTGTGCGGCGATCTATCGGATCAGAGGTTTCTCTGTAGGGCGCCAGCGACTGATTCGAGTCGGGCAGATAACGCAGCAACTCCTTCACCTTTCTAAGTGCCGCCACCTCATCCTCAACGACAAAATCTGTCACGCCAGTCTGACTATGCACCATCGGTCCACCGAGTTCGTCGGGGGTAATATCCTCGCCTAATACGGTTTTGACGACGCCCGGTCCAGTCAGTCCAAAAAAAGTATCCTTCGGCTGAATCAAGAAGCTACCCTGTCGAGGCAAGTAACTGCCGCCCCCCGCATTGAAACCAAACATACACATGATGCTGGGCACAATGCCGCTGATTTTACGCAATGCGGTGAAGGCGTCTGCATATCCATCAAGACCACCAACACCTGCCGGAATATAGGCACCGGCAGAATCATTTAAACCAACCACTGGAATCCGGCGCTTGGCCGCCAACTCAAAAAGACGCGCTAATTTTTTACCATTGGTGGCGTCCATCGATCCCGCGCGAACCGTAAAATCGTGCCCATAAACGGC
>ERZ887849.193-NODE-193-length-67074-cov-50.331130_pt1 | contig 67074 bp, 60 predicted proteins | sample MGYA00521267_ERZ887849 | MGnify/ENA primary metagenome ERZ887849 (study PRJEB32303, sample SAMEA104408601) | aquatic metagenome | biome: Brackish water; feature: Pelagic; material: water | place: Baltic Sea | collected 2014-06-06T16:11:00 | depth 2,863 m ...
CAATGGCAATGTATAAGTTTGTTGCCACAGGTTTCCCTGTTTGTCCTACATGTTCGCTGTGGGGTCTCCATCCCAAATCAGATACAGGTTTTGAACAAGCAGTTGCAGCTCCAAGAACCTCTGCCAATTCTTCAACCATCCCCCAATTTTCAGGACCTTTTAATCCACGACCTGCCGACACCACAACTTCTGCATCTGCAATGCTAACTTTGTCACTTGCCTTATCTACGGAGGTTACATTTGTAGAAGAGCTTACCAAATTCGGCGAAAAATCTTCTAGTTGTGTAGGAGTCTTATTTTCTACCAATCCAAATGAATTATTAGACACTCCTATGATTTTTACTGCAGTTGAAATTTCAGTATTGCAAAACGCTTTATTTGTAAAAGCAGTGTGTTTTACAACAAAAGGGCTTAAGCTCGATGGAGCTTCAACCACATTGGATGCGTAGCCAGCCTTCAATCCAACAGCTAAAAGAGGTGCAATATAACGACTGTCGGCACTTGCACTTAAAATAACAACTGTTGCAGCTTCTTTTTCTGAAGCTTGTCGGATGATATCTGCATATATTTTGGCGTTAAATACACGCACTGTGTTTACGTTTAACACCTTTTCTACGCCATAAGTCCCTAACTCAGAAGCATCGTTTGTGTTAAAAGTTAGTGCCACTAGGTTTGTCCCCATAGCTTCTGCTACGGCTTTGCCATAAGAAGCAGCTTCTAAAGCTGTTTTTTTGAATTTTCCTTGATCGGATTCTGTATATACTAAAACGGGCATAATTCTTTTTTTAAAATTAAATAACTTTAGCTTCGTTATGAAGAAGGTTGATGAGTTCATCAATATTATCGGCTTCTACTAATTTAACAGCACCACGAGGGGCTGGTTTTTCAAAAGAAACAGAATGTGTGTTTGAAGTTTCAGTAGTGGGCTCAACGACAGTGAGTGGCTTTTTTCGCGCCATCATAATTCCTCTCATATTTGGAATTCTAAGATCGCTTTCTTCTACCAATCCTTTTTGTCCTCCAATAACAAGTGGTAAAACCGTTGAGATGGTTTCTTTTCCACCATCAATTTCACGAACTGCCGTGGCGTTCGTGCCCTCAATTTCTAAGCTAATGCAATTGGTTACAAAATTAGCATCGAGCATTGCTGCAAGCATTCCTGGAACCATGCCGCCATTGTAATCTATAGATTCACGACCTGCAATAATAAGGTCATATGCTCCTTCTTTTGCGGCAGCGGCTAAATAAGTAGCAACCGAATGCCCATCTTTCGCTTCTGCATTTACACGGATGGCTGCATCTGCTCCAATTGCAAGTGCTTTTCGGAGCGTTGGCTCCGTTTCTGCACCACCAACACTGATAACATCTACTATAGCGTTTTGTTTTTCTTTAAACCACATGGCTCGGGTTAATCCAAATTCGTCATTTGGATTAATGACGTATTGCACCCCATTGGTGTCAAATTTGGTATCTCCTTCGGTGAAATTAATTTTAGAAGTCGTGTCGGGAACATGACTAATACAGACGAGTAGTTTCATTTTTTGTTCTTAATATTTAGAGTGTACGAAAGTAAATAAAAAACTTTTAATTTCCTATGCATGCATAGGAAATTTTAGTAGAATCTTGTAATTATAATTGAGTATTATTCTTATTTTTGTCCCTCATAAAATTCAATTAATGAAAACAATTCAATTTAGAGAGGCAATATGTGAAGCGATGAGTGAAGAAATGCGTCGCGATGAGAGCATTTATTTAATGGGTGAAGAAGTTGCCGAGTATAATGGCGCTTACAAAGCATCTAAAGGAATGCTGGATGAGTTCGGAGCCAAGCGTGTTATTGATACGCCCATTGCAGAGTTAGGATTTTCAGGAATAGCTGTGGGATCAACCATGACAGGAAATCGACCTATTGTTGAATTTATGACGTTTAATTTTTCCTTGGTAGGAATTGATCAAATTATAAATAATGCAGCCAAAATCAGACAAATGTCTGGGGGACAGTTTAAATGTCCTATTGTTTTTAGAGGTCCAACAGGGTCTGCGGGTCAGTTAGGCGCTACCCATTCACAAGCGTTTGAAAACTGGTTTGCTAATTGTCCAGGTCTTAAAGTGATTGTGCCTTCTAATCCGTACGATGCAAAAGGATTGTTAAAAGCGGCTATCCGCGATGATGATCCTGTGATTTTTATGGAGAGTGAGCAAATGTATGGTGATAAAAGCGAAGTGCCAGAAGGAGAATATATTTTACCAATCGGAGTTGCTGAGATCAAACGTGAGGGAAGCGATGTTACGATTGTGTCTTTTGGAAAAATCATAAAAGAAGCTTATGCCGCTGCGGATGCCTTAGCTAATGAAGGAGTCTCATGCGAGGTGATCGACTTAAGAACTGTTCGTCCTTTAGATATCAATACGATTTTGGATTCTGTTAAAAAAACAAATCGCTTAGTAATTCTTGAAGAAGCGTGGCCTTTTGGAAATGTATCAACAGAAATTACATATCAAGTTCAAGAAAAAGCATTTGATTTTTTAGATGCTCCAATTATAAAAATCAACACAGCCGATACTCCGGCCCCATATTCACCAGTATTATTACAAGAATGGTTGCCTAACAGCGAAGATGTTGTAAAGGCAGTAAAGAAAGTGCTATATAAATAAATTTTGAGCACCCTTTATTGGTTTGATTGTTGATTAAGTACAAAATATGAGATATTATTTATTGTCAATAGTATTGATGCTCTCAATACATATTTCTGCACAAACGAAAGTTAGTGGTACAGTTTATGATCAAGACAATCAACCCGTTGCATTTGCAAACGTGCTTTTTAAGAATTCTTCAGAAGGAGTGATCTCCGATTTTGACGGGAACTTTGTATTAGAATCTGAAAACAACCACTCGACAATAGTGGTGTCTTTTGTGGGATTTGAAACCACTGAACTAAAACTGAAAACAAAATTTAGTAAAGGACTTAAGGTTGTTTTGCAAACTGGTTTTGAGTTGGATGAGGTTTTGATTGTTAAAAAACCTAATAAACGTTTAAAAAAGAAAGAAAACCCTGCCTACAAAATAATGAAAGGCATTTGGGCGCATAAAAAAAAGAACGGACTCAGTCTTGTTGAACAATACGAATACAAAAAATATGCTTCTACAGAAATTGGACTCAATAATATTGATCAGAATTTTTTAAAGACACTTCTGAGAGCAGATTATGACTCCGTAATTTCGATCATAAAACAAGACAAACGTAACAAAAAATTTTTTGTACCAGTCTTCATGGAAGAAATGATTCAGAATGTTTACGGAGATAATACTTTAAATAAAACACTTGAACTCACACAGGCAGAAAAACAAATTGGAATCCAACAAGATGGATTTGTTTTTGATCGTGTCAGTAATATTTTCAAAGACATAAATATTTATGATAATAATATAGAACTTCTAAACAGATCGTTTGTAAGCCCGTTGTCTTCTGAAGGATTTGGCTCCTATGATTATGTTCTTCAAGACAGTATTGTATCAAACTCAAGAGCTAAATATCGAATTTATTTTTTCCCGCGTAAAGAAGGCGATTTAGTATTTGAAGGAAATTTTGTAGTCACAGATAGTATTTTTGCGGTGAATTCCATCAGCATGCATGTGAACCCTAAGATCAATTTGAACCTCATCCGGAATTTGTATTTTGAAAAAAGTTTTTCAATTGAAAATGACAGCGTATTTCTACCTCAAAATAATGTATATGAAGCGGATATTACGTTGTTAACCAAAAATGATAAAGAAAAAGGGCTTTACGTAAAGCGTACAGAAATCTTTGAAAATTATGATTTCACAAAAAACAGACCTCCAGATTTTTACAACACTAAAGTTGTAAAATTCAGACAAGATCAATTTGAAAAAAGTGATGAATTTTGGGAGGAGAATTTGCCAAAAACCATTAATAATAGCGATTCAGAATCGGTACTTTCAAACCTGAAAGACAACAAGAAAATTAAAAATTTAACAGGCTTGATAAGAACTCTGTCAAGCGGCTATTTTAAAGTCTCCAATCACATTGAATTTGGATCTATTTGGAATACATTCGCGTTCAATGATGTTGAAGGGATTAAGCTATCAGCAGGTTTTAGATCGTTTAAAAGTTTAGACGATCGGTTTAGAGTCAAAGGAAAACTTGCTTATGGATTTAAGGATCAACAGTTCAAGTATTTTTTAGATACGAAGTATTTGTTAAGTTACAATCCAAGAATTTCGGTAGGACTAAGTTATTTGAACGATACCGATCAGTTAGGCTCCAAAATTATAGATAGTTATGGAAGTACATCGGGTAGGTTTGGAAGTTCGTCGCTTTTTAGTAGAGGAGATAATTATTTTTTATCGCGTATTAATGAAATATCCGCCAATATAAATGTGGAGGTCTATAGAAACTTTATAATTGGGATTAATTACTCCAACAACCAAATTAAATCTGCAGCACCAGATCAATTTTCAATCAATTATTTTGATGAAGCAGATCAAAAAGTGAAATCGAGTTTAGTGGATAATAGTGCAGAACTTTATCTGTCGTTTACTCCAAAACGCAATATTTTTGGATATGGGGTTGAAAGAAAGTTTGGATTAAACATTTTTCCAACCTTCTTATTAAGTTTTCAAAAAAGTTTCAAAATTGGTAATGGAAATATGGACTATTCAAAGCTTTTATTTTCCTATAACCAACCTATAAAACTTGGAAAGTTTGGCGTTCTTGATAATACGATTGCTGCAGGAAAAATATTTGGGGATGCACCGCTTTCAGTCTTGAGTCCCGTACCAGCCAATCAAACCTACTCCCTTGTAGCCAATACGTTTTCGCTTTTAAATTATTACGATTTTGTTGTCGATCAATTTCTGGTAGGACATTTTGAGCATCATTTTAATGGTTTTATTTTAAATAGAATCCCCTTAATTCAAAAACTCAAGCTACGAAGTGTGATGACCTTTAGAGGAGTTATTGGAAATATTTCAGACAGAAATATAAGCATCAACCGTTCCTCTATCATTTATAATACGCCTTCAGAAATGTACTATGAATACGGATTTGGAATTGAAAACATAGGTTTTGGAAACCTAAGAATATTTCGGATCGACTGTGTATGGCGCTCTGAATTTGAAAACCTAAATAGTTCCACTCCAAATTTTGGGCTTCGATTAAAAGTATCACCTAACTTTTAAGAAGAAACACAATCAACATGATTTGTTTTTAATTAGCTTCACAATAAGTTATAATTTTCCATATATAATAATGTTAAATTAGGTTTTTTAGTTCCTTATCATTTTACTACATTTACGCCCGTAAAAAATAAACAAAATTACACTATGGAATCAATGATGATTTGGATGCCTATTGCAATGGCACTATTAGGATTAGCATACATGTTAGTTAAAAAATCTTGGGTAATGAAGCAAGATGCAGGTGATGGTAAAATGAAAGAAATATCGGATTACATCTATGAGGGTGCTTTGGCATTTTTAAATGCCGAGTACAGGTTATTAGCGATTTTTGTAATAGTTGTAAGTGTATTACTTGCAATTGTTTCTTTTGTTGTGCCTACTACACACTGGTTAATTGTTGTAGCTTTTATTTTTGGAGCAGTATTTTCAGCTTTTGCAGGAAATATAGGTATGAAAATCGCAACAAAAACAAATGTTAGAACGACACAAGCAGCAAAAACGAGTTTACCAAATGCTCTAAAGGTTTCATTTGGTGGCGGAACTGTGATGGGACTTGGTGTTGCTGGTTTAGCCGTTTTAGGTCTAACAGCGTTTTTCTTAATCTTCTTCCACTACTTTATGGGAGGTGTTTGGACAAATACAAATGACATGACTGTTGTATTAGAAACACTCGCTGGGTTCTCTTTAGGCGCAGAATCTATTGCATTGTTTGCACGTGTTGGTGGAGGGATTTACACCAAAGCAGCAGATGTTGGAGCCGATTTAGTTGGTAAGGTTGAAGCAGGAATTCCTGAAGACGATCCTCGTAACCCAGCAACGATTGCAGATAATGTAGGGGATAACGTAGGTGACGTAGCAGGAATGGGAGCTGATTTATTTGGATCGTATGTTGCAACCGTCTTAGCAGCAATGGTATTAGGGAACTATATTATTAAAGATATGGGAGGAAGCGTTGCAGGATTTGATGGCATTGGGCCTATTTTATTACCAGTTGCAATTGCTGGTGTTGGAATTATCATCTCGATAATTGGAACCATGTTAGTTAAAATTAAAAATAACGATGCTAAAGAAGCACAAGTTATGGGTGCATTGAACGTCGGAAATTGGACGTCAATTGTATTAGTAGCTGTAGCCTGTTTTGGACTAATTTCTTATATACTACCTAGCGAAATATCTATGGTATTTTTTGGAGAGAATGGTGGAGATCCAATTACCATTTCTTCTATTCGTGTTTTTTATGCCACATTGGTTGGACTGTTTGTTGGTGGAGTTATTTCTGCAGTAACAGAATACTACACAGGGCTAGGCAAGAAGCCAATTTTAGAAATTGTACAAAAATCTAGTACAGGAGCTGGAACCAACATTATTGCAGGTTTAGCAACAGGAATGATTTCTACTTTCTCCTCTGTATTATTATTTGCAGCGGCAATATGGGCCTCTTATGCTTTAGCTGGATTTTATGGAGTAGCAATGGCAGCTTCTGCAATGATGGCAACCACTGCTATGCAATTAGCTATTGACGCTTTTGGACCTATCGCAGATAATGCGGGTGGAATTGCAGAAATGAGTGAACAAGACCCAATCGTAAGAGAACGTACAGATATTTTAGATTCAGTAGGAAATACAACAGCAGCAACAGGAAAAGGATTTGCTATTGCTTCTGCGGCCTTAACATCTTTAGCTCTATTTGCAGCCTATGTAACTTTTACAGGAATTGAAGGCATTAATATTTTTAAAGCACCTGTATTAGCAATGTTATTTGTTGGTGGAATGGTACCCGTAGTATTTTCTGCACTTGCCATGAATGCGGTTGGAAAAGCTGCTATGGAAATGGTGTACGAAGTTCGTCGTCAGTTTAAAGATATTCCTGGAATTATGGAAGGCACTGGAAAACCAGAATATGATAAGTGTGTAGCAATTTCTACTAAAGCCTCTTTAAAAGAAATGATGTTACCAGGATTATTAACTATCGGTTTTCCATTAATCATAGCATTTGTACCAATGTTATTTGGCATGGATAATAAAGCCATCGCTGAAATGCTTGGAGGGTATATGGCTGGAGTTACCGTAAGCGGTGTACTTTGGGCAATTTTCCAAAATAATGCAGGAGGTGCATGGGACAATGCTAAAAAATCTTTTGAAGCAGGTGTTGAAATCAATGGCGTAATGACATACAAAGGGTCAGAAGCTCACAAGGCAGCCGTTACAGGTGATACTGTTGGAGATCCATTTAAAGATACTTCTGGACCCTCTATGAACATCCTCATTAAATTAACCTGTCTTATTGGATTGGTAATTGCTCCCATATTAGGAGGCCACTCTTTTGAAGCAAAGCAGCCACAAGACGTAAATTTTGAAGTTATCTATAATTCAGAAGATTCAGCAAAAGCATCCATTACTTATAGTAAAGTGGTGAATGACTCTGTAGTTGTTATGGAGAAAACATTTAAAGGGACACAACAAGAAGTTGAAGATGCAGTCGATGCATTTTTAAACGAAAATAGTACAAAATAGTACATCACATCATGTCATAAAAAATCCCGCTTTTTGCGGGATTTTTTATATTTATACAGTACTATTTTTTTAAAACAAACCGTTTATTTGAGCATCAATTTTGTTAATGATAAAACCAAGATCTTCTTCGTTTTCAACAAAATCTAAATTATCAACATCTATAATCAATAACTTTCCTTTCGTATAGCCATGAATCCAGGCTTCGTAGCGCTCGTTTAAACGACTAAGGTAATCGATGCTTATAGAATTCTCATAGTCGCGACCACGCTTATGAATTTGAGATACAAGGTTTGGAATAGAACTTCTCAAATAAATAATAAGGTCTGGGCTTTGTACCAACGACTCCATAAGTCCAAAAAGCGACGCATAATTTTCAAAATCGCGATTGGTCATCAAGCCCATGGCGTGTAAGTTAGGTGCAAAAATATTAGCATCTTCATAGATCGTACGGTCCTGAATAATATTTTTTCCACTTTCGCGAATTTGTAACACCTGACGAAATCTACTATTTAAAAAATACACTTGAAGATTAAAACTCCAACGTTCCATCTGGTTATAAAAATCATCTAAATAGGGGTTGTCAACAACATCTTCTAGTTGGGCTTCCCATTTGTAGTGTTTCGCAAGTAATTGGGATAAGGTGGTTTTACCTGCCCCAATATTTCCAGCAATAGCAACATGCATAATATCAATTGTTTATTAGTTGGTAGTGATGAAGAAATTCTTCGTCATAAATATACAAGGTTTGGTTGGTTACAAAAAACTGTTTAACTAAAATTTTAGGTAGGTTAAACATTAAAAACTCATTACTGTTTTTTAGTTTATAGTAAATAGTATTATTTTTTTTAAAAAATAAGATGCCATTCCAAAGTTTTATATCTGTAAATCCTTCATGTGGGAGTTTGGAAATTAAACTCCCCGTATAACTATAACACTGCACTTCGTTTTCTGTTAATACCCAACAATAGTTATAATCACTGTCTAAACCAAGAATTTCATTTTGAAACGGTGCTGTTTTAATTCGTGTCTTAGAAGTGTTATAATCGAACAATTCTAACTCCAAACGATTAGAATCAAATAACCAAAAGGTAGTATCATTCCCATACGATATGTGCGACAACGTTCGCAAAGGACTTAAGAGGTTAAAGTCAACAGTAATCAAATCTGCTAAGCGGTTATCCAAGAGGGTAACGCTATTAAAATCTTTATAAAACAAGGCAAGTTTGAGTGCATTAAATACAGAAACTTTATGAATATCTCCTTTGCTTAAATCGCTATAATTTTGAATTCCTTGGTTGTTTTTTTTAAAAAGGGCATTTGATTTTAGGAAATAAATAGATTCAAAAGAATCAACACCAACAAAACGATCCCATTCAAAAGGAGTTGACTTAACAAGGTTAGCTGTCAGGGACGTTTGACTAAATCCCAAACAGTTAACAAACAATATTAAATAGAGTGCGTGTTTCATATGCGCTTTAAAAGTACAATTTTTCATTATTTATTTGTAACATTTTACGATTAAACTCGTCTAAATTACTATTAACACTATTTTTTTTAATTATGCTCACAAACATCAAAGTCTTAATCCTATTTTTAGTAAGTTCAATTACAATTTCTGCTCAAGAATTTCAAGGAATAGCCACCTACAAAACCCAACGCAAGTTAGACATCAAAATAGACAGCACACAAGTAGGAGGTATGCATGATGAGATTATGGCAATGCTGAAAAAACAATTTGAGAAAACGTATCTTTTAACGTTCAACAAAGAAGAGTCCACCTATAAAGAAGATGAGTCTTTGGCACCGCCATCTGCAGGAGGTTCTATGGTATTCATTTCTAATATGGACGGCTCTGGGGAATTGTATAAAAACATAAAGAGACAACGTTATGTCAAACAAAGTGACTTGTTTGGAAAAGTGTTTTTGATTCAAGATTCATTAAAAACAAATTCATGGAAACTACACGGAGATACTAAAAATATTGGCACCTATACCTGTTTTAAAGCAACACTAGAGCGAGAAGTAAATTCAGATGAGGACGGTTCAAAAGAAATGCAAACAGTGACGGCATGGTACACACCACAAATTCCTGTCAGTAATGGCCCCGAAGAATTTCAAGGATTACCAGGATTAATTTTAGAAATAAGTTACGATTCTCAAACCATTTTATTCAGTAAGATTTCATTAAATCCCAAAAAACAAATTGTCATTAAACAACCTACAAACGGAAAAAGTGTAACACAATCGGAGTTTGATGCTATTATGGCTAAAAAAATAAAAGAAATGGAATCTCAATACAAACGCAAAGATGATGGAGATCACAGCTTTACGATCGAAATTGGGAATTAGATTTATAAGAACTTTAACGGTATATTGTAAAACAATAAGTTACTTTTGTGAAACAAAATAAAACTTCAAACTAATATTCTAGCTATGCTATTAAATCGCAAATCCGTTCAGCTTGGGTTTCTATTGTTGTTTTCAATAATAAGCTCTGCCCAAAATTTTCAAGGCAAAGCCTATTATTTTTCCAAAACATCTGTTGATATGGAGGGTTGGGGAGATCGTCAAATGAGTGAAGATCAAAAAAAACAAATAGCAGATCGTATGCGTAGCATGTTTGAAAAAACCTATATTCTAAATTTTGATCGAGAAGCTTCTACCTACAAAGAGGAAGAGGTGTTAGAAGCACCAGGTAGACAAGGTGGATTTGGTAGATGGGGCAGTAGTTTTTCAGCCGGATTGCAATACAAAAACATTAAATCTCAACAATTTTTACAAGACCAAGAATTTTTTGGAAAGCAATTTTTAATATCGGACTCTTTAGCGAAGATCAATTGGAAGTTAGGAACCGAAACCAAACAAATTGGTCAGTATCTTTGTATGAAAGCGACAGCCACGAAACCAATCGATGAATTTGACTGGCGTAGCATGCGAAGAAAACCAAAGTCTAAAGAAACCAAAGAAGGGGAAGTCAAAAAAGATTCAACACTAACTACAGTTACAGAGGATATCGAAATTCCAAAAGAAACGGAAGTTACTGCTTGGTACACGCCTCAGATTCCTGTGAGCCAAGGTCCTGGAGACTTTTGGGGACTTCCAGGTCTAATACTAGAAGTAAACACAGATAAGACCACTATTTTGTGTTCAAAAATTATAATGAACCCTCAAGAGAAAGTACAAATCAAAGCCCCAGAAAAGGGTACTGTGGTTTCGCGTAAAGAATACAATGAAACGGTCAAGAAAAAAATGGAAGAAATGCGCTCTATGTACGGAGGTCGTAGAAACAATCGCCGAAATTAAACAGATCCAAATTAACCAATTAGTTCATGAAAAATTTTATCATACTTATAACCCTGTCAATTAGCATTGCTGGGTTTTCTCAGGTCAAACTAGAAGGCGTCATTAAAGATAGTTTAGGAAATCCCCTAGAGCTTGCAAATGTGATCGCGATTAATAAAGCTACCAAATCCTTAGATTCTTATGGCATTACTAATGATAAAGGCCAGTTTCGTTTGGATCTAAAAAAGAACACCACCTATACCATCCAAGCCAGTTATATTGGAATGAAATCCTTAAATGAAGTTTTAGAAACTAGCGAAGAAAACATTAATCAAGACTTTACGCTTTTCGCAGACAATTCATTGGATGAAGTAGAATTGGTGTATGAAATGCCTGTTACCATTAGTGGAGACACCCTAGTTTATAACGCCGATTCTTTTAATACTGGAACTGAAAGAAAATTAGAAGATGTATTGAAAAACCTTCCTGGAGTTGAAATCAATGACGATGGTCAAGTCGAGGTCGAAGGTAAGGTTGTAAATAAATTAATGGTTGAAGGCAAAGATTTCTTTGATGGCGACACCAAATTAGCCACCAAAAATATTCCCTCTAATGCGGTGGATAAAGTACAGGTATTAAAAAACTATTCTGAAGTATCGCAATTGGGAGGCGTTACCAACAACCAAGATAATATTGCCATAAACATTAAATTAAAAGAGGGTAAGAAAAATTTCTGGTTTGGAAATATTACTGCGGGAGCAGGGGACTCCAAGGCGAATTCGTTGTATTTAGTCCAACCCAAATTATTCTATTACAGTCCTGAATACAGTGTTAATTTTATTGGAGACATCAATAATATAGGAGAAGTTGCTTTCTCGCGTCGCGATTATTTTAATTTTTCGGGGGGGTTCCAATCGCCAAGTCGAAGCAGCGGAACCAATTTGAGTTTAGGAAATAATGACATTGGATTTTTATTACTCCAAAACAATCGTGCTAAAGATATTAATACAAAGTTTGGTGCCGCCAATTTTAGTTGGTCCCCAAAAAAGACCTTGGATATCGGTGGATTCGCAATTTTTTCTAACAGTAAAAATGAACTGCAAGAAAACCGAAGTGTTCAGTACACAGATGCACCTGCTGGGCTAGCTGATGAAGACACACAAAGTAATACTTCGCAAAATAATGATTTGGGGATGTTAAAGCTGACCACAAAATATCAGCCAAACGCCAACAACCAACTTGAGTATGAAGCTCTAGGAAATTTATCAAAAAGCACACAAGACCAACGTTTCAACTCGTCTTTAAATGGAAGTATAGACCAGCTAGAAACGACAAATCCGTATAGTTTTAATCAAAGTTTAAACTATTATTACACCTTGAACGAAACCAATATTTTTGCATTTGAAGCCCAACATCTTATAAAAGACGAAGACCCGTTTTACAATGCGATCCTAGAAGATAAAGCCAACTATGAAGGGACAGCAAACAGCCTTGGTTTAGATGGAGCACAATTGGATTATAACTTGGGTCAAGAAAAACGCGTGCAATCCAACCAAGTCGATGCAAAATTGGATTATTGGAATATTTTAAATAAAAAAAGCAACATCAACCTCACGCTTGGAACCATTTTGAGTCATCAACAATTTGACTCTCATATTTTTCAGTTTTTAGATAATCAAACAGAAGTGAGACCGACTCCTATCATTGCAAACGGGGTGGCAACTAACGACATTGCCTACAACTTTTCCGATGTGTATTTAGGATTTCATTACCGTTTAAAATCAGGAAAGTTTACCTTTACGCCCGGCGTTTCTGCACATACGTATGCGATTTCCAACCGACAAACAGGCGTAAAAACTACGGATAACTTTTTTAGATTTTTACCCGATATGAATGTGATTTTTCAAATCAAAAAGAGTGAAACTTTGAATTTGAATTACCGCATGCAAACACAATTTACAGATGTATCCCAATTTGCGAGTGGCTTGGTTCTTAACAACTACAACTCCTTATTTTCAGGCTCTCCAGACTTGCAAAGTGCACTTTCACACAATGTGAATTTATCTTATTATAGTTTTAATATGTTTAACTATACCAACGTTTTTGCAAATATCAATTACAATAAAAGCATTGACAATGTCCGAAAGGTATCTCAGTTTGTACCTGGAAGTGTCATTCGTGTATCCACCCCCTTTAATTCTAATTTTGCCGATGAAAGCCTCTCCGCTAATGGACGTTTTCAGCGAACTTTTGGAAAGTTACGAGCCTCTGTGAGAGCAAATTTGAATTACTCCAAATTCAATCAATTTGTACAAGATCGACCTTCTGTGAACGAGAGTTTTTCGCAAACTTACAGAGCGCAATTCCGTACAAATTTTAGAACAGCACCCAATGTCGATTTGAGTTACAGATACTCTATTCAGGATAATAATTTAGGACCAAACAGCACTAAGTTTTTTACAAAAAGCCCTTCAATCGAAGTGGATGCCTTGATTTTAAAATCATTTACGTTTAAAACCGATTATTCGTACAACGATTTTAGCGACGAAGACCGCACCATTAATACGTATGAATTTTGGAATGCATCCTTATCCTACAGAAAAGATGAAGACTCTAAATTTGAATATGAAATTAAAGCAACGAATCTGTTGGATACCCGCTCACAAAATCAGAGTAGTGCTTCAAACATTGCGGTAAGTGCAACCGAATATTTTATTCAACCCCGTTATGTGACCTTTCGGGTGCGTTATGAGTTATAGGATCCGTTGGATTAAATTCCAAAAGCATCTTTTATCACTTCCACATAATCCATTTTTTCCCATGTAAATAGCTCAACATCTAAAGTTAGGCTTTCTCCATTGGGTTGATGAAATATTTTTGTGACCGTTTTAGGTTCACGACCCATATGTCCGTATGCAGCTGTTTCGCTGTAAATAGGACTGCGCAGTTTTAAACGTTTTTCGATGGCTGCAGGACGTAAATCAAATAATGTTGCAATTTTATCAGCAATTTCACCATCAGTTAAATTAAAAGGGCTTGTGCCATAAGTATCCACAAAAACACCCATAGGTTCAGCTACTCCAATGGCATAACTAACTTGCACAAGTACTTCTGAACAAAGTCCGGCGGCTACCATGTTTTTGGCAATATGACGTGTTGCATATGCTGCACTACGGTCCACCTTACTTGGGTCTTTTCCAGAAAATGCACCTCCACCATGTGCCCCTTTTCCACCATAGGTATCTACGATAATTTTTCGTCCCGTAAGGCCCGTATCTCCGTGAGGTCCTCCAATCACAAACTTCCCTGTTGGGTTGATATGATATTTGATTTCATCGTTAAACAAATCCTGAATATGTGTTGGCAGTTTTGCAACCACTCTTGGAATTAATTTAGTTTTTAAATCCTCTCGGATTTTTGCCAACATAGCAGTTTCTTCATCAAAATCGTCGTGCTGCGTAGAGATGACGATCGCATCAATTCGTTTTGGGGTATTGTCATCGTCATACTCAATCGTTACCTGACTTTTAGAATCGGGTCTTATATAAGAAATGTCAGTGCCTTCGCGACGCATGGCTGCGAGTTCAATTAATATACGGTGCGAAAGGTCTAGTGCTAAAGGCATGTAGTTTTCGGTTTCATTTGTGGCATAGCCAAACATCATTCCTTGATCGCCAGCACCTTGTTCTTCATCGCCTCTTTCAACCCCACGGTTGATGTCTTCGGATTGCTCATGAATTGCTGAGAGCACACCACATGAATTTCCGTCAAACATATACTCTCCTTTCGTATAACCTATTTTGTTAATGGTATCACGGGCAATTTTTTGGACATCTAGATAGGTTTTAGACTTAACTTCACCTGCTAATATCACTTGTCCAGTGGTTACCAAGGTTTCGCAAGCCACTTTTGAGTCTGGATCAAACGCTAAAAAATGATCGATTAAAGCATCACTAATTTGGTCAGCGACTTTGTCTGGATGCCCTTCTGAAACGCTTTCAGATGTAAATAAATAACTCATAAACAAATTTTTATGAGAACAAAAGGATGATTGCAGGGCTGGTGGAGTAGTGTGTACTGCTTTAGCTTTTTTTAATGAGGTTGCAATCAGATCAAATTTGTCCTCGGTATTATGTTGCAAATTTACTAAATATTGAACTAATAAAAAAGTTATATTCAACATCTCATGAATAGATTTTTAAATATTTGGGTTACTTTTACAGTTCTGTTATTGTAGAATGAAGCGATTTTTAGGTTATTTTTTTGGATGTATGATCTTCTTTGGGTTTTCGCAAGAAAATCCGAGTACTAGCTTTATAGATGTTAATTATTTCAAAGGATACATCCCACTTCATAATACAGATATTCTTCACCTTATTCAAGGCCATCCTGAGGGCACCATAATTGGTTGGAACCATCGAACTAATGGAGAAAAAGAGTGGCAGCAACGCTATAATTATCCAGATTATGGAGCCTCTTTTATGTATCAAGATTTAAAAAATGAGACTCTAGGGAATACGTTTGGGTTTTATGGACACTTTAATTTTTATTTTTTCAAACGCCGATTGATGTTCCGAGTTGGGTCAGGTGTTGTAGCAGCATCAAACCCGTATGATAAAAATTCAAACCCCAAAAACAACGCATTTGGTTCAAAACTATTAGCGAGTTCTTATCTAATGTTAAATTATAATAAACCGAGATTGTTAGGCCCTTTAGGGGTTCAAACAGGACTGGTATTTTTTCATGCCTCTAATGGGAATTTTAAAGCGCCCAATACCAGTGTGAATACCATTGCATTAAATTTTGGATTAAATTATGATTTAGATGAGAAAAAAACTATTTATGAAGCTCCCACAGAATATACACCTGTTTCCAAAAAAGTCAAATACAATTTTGTGCTGCGTACCGGAATCAATCAAACAGACTTAGTCGGCAGTGAACAGTTTCCGTTTTATACACTTTCAGCTTATGCGGACAAGCGTATTAGTTTTTTTAGTGCCATTCAATTGGGATTGGAGGCATTTTTCTCAAAGGCTTTAAAAGAAGAAATTCATTACCGAAGTGTTGCATTTCCTGAAAAGCCATCAGACTCAGGAGTCGATTACAAACGTGTCGGAGGTTTTTTAGGGTATGAATTATTTATCAATAATTGGTCAGTGGTCACTCAACTAGGATATTATTTGTATTACCCCTATGATTTTGAAGGACGCGTTTATAATAGGCTTGGTTTGAAATATTATTTTAGAGAAAAATGGTTTGGGACAGTTTCTGTTAAATCGCATATTGCGACTGCAGAATCCGCTGAATTTGGAATAGGAATTAGATTGTAATATGAAGAACGTATTATACATATTGGTATTGTTTTCAATTTTTTCATGCGATCATAAAGATGCTTGGGACTGCATTCAAACCTCAGGAACTCCAGCAACACTAGAATTGACAGTTGATCCTTTTAAAAAAATACTCGTTAATAGAGGTATCGAATTGGTAGTCAAACATGGTCAAGACTATAAAGTTGAAATTCAAACAGGAGCCAACTTAATTGATTCTATTGAAGTCATCGTTCTAGGAAATGAACTTCAATTAACCAATCCTAACAGTTGTAACTTTGTAAGAGATTATGGTCAAACCAAAATAACCGTAACTACTCCAGTCCTTAAAACAATTAGCAGTAGCACTCAATATTTAACATCCTCAGACGGGGTTTTAAGATTTGAAAATCTATCTCTTATTTCTGAAGATTTTAATTCGGATTACATAAGCTCAGGGGATTTTAAAATGACTGTAGACGTAGAGAGTCTTAGTGTCATAGCTAATAATTTATCAAGATTCACAATTTCAGGCTCTACAGAAACACTTTTTGTAGGTTTTTATACCGGCTTGTGTGCCTTTAATGGCATGGATCTCATCGCTCAAGATGTTTCAATATTTCAAAGAAGTAGCCATGATATCATTGTGAATCCGCAGCAATCTCTAAAGGGTGAAATCAGAAGCGTCGGGGATGTGATTAGTATTCAAAAGCCACCCGTGGTTGAGGTTGAAGAATATTACTCTGGTCGATTACTGTTTTTGGATTGATAAGAATCTACTTAGCAGCACATTTAAACTTCATTCTGGAAATCAATCTTCAAAATTAATTTACCAAAAAAAGCCCTTTAAAATATAATTTATCAACTTCAGACCTGTTTTCTTTGAATTATCTATAAATTTACTCTGTAAGTTACGAAAAAAAGAAATTAAGTTTTTTTTTGTATAAAATATATATATTTTAGCTATTTAATTACAACATTATGACGTCTGTAAATTACATTTTCTTTAGCTTTTATTATTTCTTTTTTGAAAAAGAAATCGAGGCACCGTGTATGTAATTTATCAAAATAAATTTTAAATATAAGTCTCGATGTAAATATCGAGATTTTTTTTTATGACAAAAAAAGTAGCCATACAGGGAATAGAAGGGTCGTTCCACCATATTGTTTCTCAAACCTATTTTGAGGAAGCAATAGAGGTACAGCCTTACCTATCATTCAGCGAAGTTGTAGAGAGCTTAGTATCCAAAACTTCGGATGTGGCTGTTATGGCACTCGAAAACTCTATTGCGGGTTCGATTATTCCGAATTATGCACATATCAATGATCAGGATTTACATATTACTGGGGAGTGTTTTTTAGAGATTCAACATAACCTGATGGCGCTCAAAGGACAATCGATTCAAGATATTAAAGAAGTTTTTTCGCACCCAATGGCCTTATTGCAGTGCAAAGAATTTTTTAAACAATACCCTCATATAAAATTAATTGAAGATACCGATACTGCAGAGGTAGCTAAACGTATTTCTAAAAACCAACTTCAAGGCGTTGCTGCGATTGCAAGTGTTGAAGCAGCACACCTATTTGGATTGAAAATCCTCGCCAAAAGCATTCAGACGATTAAGCACAATGAAACGCGATTTGTCGTTGTAGAACGAACCCCAATTTTACAAAACTCAACAACAATCAATAAAGCCTCTGTCAAATTTTTATTGGATCACAAACGCGGGAGTTTAGCAGCAATGCTCAATGTGATAAGTGATTGTAATTTGAATTTAACCAAAATACAATCCTTACCAAAGATTGATACTCCTTGGAAATATGCCTTTTTTGTGGATATTACTTTTGAAACGTACTCCGATTACGAAAAAGGAAAAGCCATTATGAAACTCATAGCTGAGGAATTTAAAATTTTAGGAGAATATAAAAACGCCAAAAAATAATGGTTACAGCGAATCGATTACATACCGTTGAAGAATACTACTTCTCTAAAAAATTAAGAGAGGTTCATGCAATGAAAGCGACAGGTGCTCCTATCATTAATTTGGGTATTGGAAGTCCTGATTTGGCACCACCAAAAACCGTCATTTCTGCCATCACCGACAGTTTGACGGATGCCTCAGCCCATAAATATCAAAGCTACCAAGGGCTGCCAGAACTTCGCTCAGCTATGGCAGACTTTTATAAAACCCATTACAACGTCAGACTGAACCCTGACAACGAAGTCTTGCCGCTAATAGGGAGTAAAGAAGGAATTATGCATATTTCAATGGCATATCTTAATGAAGGTGATGCTGTTTTAATACCAAATCCAGGCTATCCAACCTATACTTCCGTCACAAAGTTAGTAGGGGCAGATCCTATTTTTTATGACTTAAAAGCAAGTTCCAACTGGCAACCAGATTTAGCAGCTTTAGAAATGATGAATCTCTCCAAGGTTAAGCTAATGTGGGTCAATTATCCACACATGCCAACAGGGACTTTAGGAAATCAAACCACACTAAAAGCACTGGTTGCGTTTGCTAAAAAACACGCTATCTTACTTGTTAATGATAATCCGTATAGTTTCATTTTAAATGAGCAGCCCTCTAGTATTTTTAATATTGAAGGTGCAAAAGAGGTTTGTTTAGAGCTAAATTCTTTAAGTAAAACTTTTAACATGGCCGGATGGCGTGTAGGAATGTTAACGGGTTCGGCAGAACATTTACAGAATGTAATTAAAGTTAAAAGTAATATGGATTCGGGAATGTTTTATGGAATTCAAAAAGGAGCGATTGAAGCACTTAACAGTTCCAAAAACTGGTTCAATGATTTAAATAAAATCTATGCGGAACGTCGTGCGCTTGTATGGGAATTAGCCACTGCACTAAATTGTACGTTTGAAACAACGACTTCAGGAATGTTTGTATGGGCAAAATTACCATCGGCAGCAAAATCTGAAGCATATATCGACTCAATATTACATCAGCATCATATATTTATTGCGCCAGGAACTATTTTTGGTAGCAATGGTGAAGGCTATATTCGGTTCTCATTATGTGCACCAAAAGAAAGTATTCAATCAGCCATAAAACGCGTGTTATGAAACAGGTAAGCATCATAGGGATTGGATTAATTGGTGGGAGTTTTGCATTGGATTTAAAGCACTATTTTCCAGAAGTTTACATTACAGGAATTGATCAAAATCAAACACACTTAACAGAAGCTATATCTCTAGGAATTGTGGATCAAATAGGAAGCCTGAATTCCCTTAAAACTGCAGATCTAGTTGTATTGGCAATTCCCGTTAATGCAGCACTGGAAGTACTGCCTCAGGTTTTAAATTCCATATCAGACCAAGCGGTAGTAATAGATATGGGCTCCACCAAAGAAGCGATTTGTAAAATTGTCTCAACGCATCCAAAACGCGGCCAATTTTTAGCAACACATCCTATTGCAGGGACAGAATTTTCTGGACCATCCGCAGCGATTCAAGGCTTGTTTAAGAACAAAACGAATATCATTTGTGAGGTCGAAAAAACCTCACCAGCGTTAGGAGAGACGGTTTTAACGGTGTTCAAAACCATGGGAATGCATTTGCGGTTTATGGCGGCAAATGAGCATGATAAACACATTGCGTATGTATCTCACTTGTCACACATTAGCGCTTTTATGTTAGGAAAAACAGTGATCGATAAAGAGAAAAATGAACGTAATATTTTTGATATGGCAGGCAGTGGATTTGAATCCACAGTACGATTGGCTAAAAGTTCGCCTGATATGTGGACGCCTATTTTTGAACAAAATAAAGACAATGTTATAGAAACGCTCACAGAGTATATTCAAAATTTAAATCAATTTAAAGCCTTTATGGAGAAAGACGATTTTGAAGCGGTACATAATGAAATGAAAAACACAAATCATATAAAACAAATATTAAAAGGAATTGCTTAATAATAACAAAAAATGGAAAACAAAAAAGAACTAGGAAATTGGTTGAATGAATTAAATCTCGATCACCCTTTAGTAATCGCTGGCCCTTGTAGTGCCGAGACCGAAGAACAAGTATTAAGAATTGCGCATGAGCTAAAAGACACGGATGTAAGCTATTATCGTGCTGGAATTTGGAAACCTCGAACACGCCCTGGAAACTTTGAAGGTGTGGGAGCATTGGGTCTAAAATGGCTTCAAAAAGTAAAGGAGGAAACCGGTTTAAAAACAGCAACAGAAGTTGCCAACAGAGCCCATGTAGAATTGGCTTTAGAACACGATATTGATTTATTATGGATCGGGGCACGTTCTACAGTGAGTCCATTTATTGTACAAGAAATTGCTGATGCTCTACAGGGAACTGATAAAATTGTTTTGGTTAAAAACCCAGTAAACCCAGATTTAGCGTTATGGTTAGGAGCAATTGAGCGTTTAGCAACAGCAGATATCAAAAACTTAGGCGTTATCCATAGAGGATTTTCATCCTATGAAAAATCAAAATATAGAAATAATCCAGAATGGCAAATGGCCATTGAACTGCAAACAAAGTTTCCAGACCTTCCATTAATCAACGACCCTTCTCATATTACAGGAAAACGCGATATGATTTTTGATGTGTCTCAAACCGCATTAGATTTAAACTTTGATGGTCTGATGATTGAAACCCATTTTGATCCTGATAACGCCTGGAGTGATGCAGCACAACAAGTAACACCAACGACTTTGATACAAATTATGAAAGATTTAAAAATTAGAAAAGAATCGACTCCAGAAGTGGCTTATAACGATCAGCTTACAAATTTACGTGCACAAATAGACGTGATGGACAACCAGTTGCTCGAAACACTAGGAAAGCGAATGAAAGTTTCTGAGAGCATTGGAGCTCTTAAAAAACAAGAAAACGTGGCAGTGTTACAAAGCAAACGTTGGAATGAGATTTTAGGAAAGATGGTCTTAGAAGGTGAACAACACAACTTGAGTGAGGAGTTTATTCTGAAACTGTTCAAAGCAGTACACCAAGAATCAATCAACCACCAAGAACAAATTCTAAATAGATAAAACAAAAAAAAGCCTCGCATCGCGAGGCTTTTTATGTTACTTGTTTCGTTTGAAAATATAACGGGTTATAAATATACCATGTTGATCGGTTTTATCCCCTTTACTTTCTACTGCACTAGTTACAAATGCAAGATCCCATCCTTCTTCAATCATTGTGTTGATTTTTGAAGTAATTATGGCATCATTTGCAGCAATGTTCTGAAAACGTATTCCAGCGACGTTAAAAAATTTAAAAGCTTGGTTTCATCAAATCCTTTTACTCTAATATCATCTCTATCTGATTTATTTCTAGAATTGTCGTCAGCAGTTTGAGTTGATGTATAATCCCTGTAATTTTTCGTTTCGTTTGCACTGATTATTCTTGATCTTCCAAGTCCGCTTGGAACAATAGATTCTACACTAGTAATGACTTTATACTCTACTTGAGCTTTTATGTCATTAAAAAATAGACAAATTAATGATAAGGTAAAAATTGTTTTTTTCATATCTTAAGTTAAATTGGATTTTAAAGATAGAACAAAATATATTAAAAAGAAATGTGTTTCTTTGTCTAGATATTTAAATACACTAATGATAGGAACTGTCTATAAATCTACGGGGAGTTGGTACTCTGTTAAATCTCAAGAAGGAGTGTTCTATGAGTGCCGTATCAAAGGAAAATTCCGAATACATGGAATTAAAAGCACCAACCCTTTAGCGGTTGGAGATCGTGTAGATTTTGACTTAGAAACAAGTAATAATACCAAAACAGGGGTCATTAAAACAATTCACCCACGAACCAATTATATCGTTCGGAAATCCGTCAACCTCTCTAAACAAACCCATATTATTGCGAGCAATATTGATCAAGTTTTTTTGTTAATCACAATTGATAACCCCCCAACATTTACAAGCTTTATCGATCGTTTTTTAGCAACCACCGAAGCCTATGCTATTAAAGCTATTTTACTCTTTAATAAGGTTGATATTAATGACGAACACACTCAAAAAATCGTTCAAGAATTATCAGCACTCTATGAGGGTATTGGCTACCACTGTTTAAGTATTTCGGCTATAACAGGTAAGAATATAGAAGCCGTTAAAACCTTAATGACCGGAAAATCTAGCATGTTTGCAGGACATTCAGGCGTTGGAAAATCGACCTTAGTAAATTCGATTGAACCTGGATTGAATATAAAAACAAAAGAAATTTCAGACCAACACAAACAAGGACAGCACACCACAACCTTTGCAGAAATGTTTGATTTGAGCTTTGATGCTCGAATCATTGACACCCCGGGTATCAAAGGATTTGGTGTTGTGGATATGGAACCCGCCGAAGTCGATCATTATTTTCCAGAGTTATTTGCCTTAAAACAATCCTGTAAATTCAACAATTGTCTGCATTTACACGAGCCTCAATGTGCGGTTAAATTAGCCCTCGAAAACAATCAAATAGCAGCCTCACGCTACAAAAGCTACACACAAATTTTGGAAGGGGATGACGAGCATTACCGAACGGATAACTACGAGCCAAAATGAGAGCAGTCATTCAAAGAGTATCAGAAGCAAGCGTAACCATTGAGGGTAAGAAAGTCGCGGAAATCGCTTCGGGCTTGGTAGTACTTTTAGGGGTTACGGATTCCGATACACTCGAAGATATTCGTTGGCTAAGCAATAAACTAACCAATCTCCGTATTTTTAATGATGCCGATGGTCTTATGAACACCTCTCTGAAGGACAGCAATGGATCGGCGATTGTGGTGAGCCAGTTTACGCTGTATGCACAAACAAAAAAAGGCAACCGCCCAAGTTATATCAAAGCTGCCAAACCCGCAATTGCAAAACCGTTGTACGAGCAATTTGTGCGTCAATTTGAAAATGATTTAGGACAACCCATCCAAACAGGTGCGTTTGGTGCGGATATGAAAGTCGCACTTTTAAATGATGGCCCTGTAACAATTATTATCGATTCAAAAGCCAAAGAATAAGGAGTTGTTTTTGATGCCGTTATTTTAGTGAATATAATTTGATTTCTTTTGAACAATGACTAGTTTAGTAGTTCAATAATTTTCTCATAAAATGAACCTTCAAAACGCACAAAAAACCGTCGATAATTGGATTAACGCACATGGTGTTCGCTATTTTAACGAACTCACTAATATGGCGCAACTCACAGAAGAAGTGGGCGAAGTGGCTCGTATTATCTCAAGACGTTATGGCGAACAAAGCGAAAAAGAAAGCGATAAAAATAAAGACCTTGGCGAAGAATTAGCCGATGTTTTATTCGTTGTTCTTTGTTTAGCCAATCAAACTGGTGTAAATTTGCAAGACGCTTTTGATAAAAAGTTAGCGCTAAAAACCAAACGGGATCACAACCGTCATCATAGCAACGAAAAACTAAAATAAATTTTGCATCTTTTCCTTCAAAATTCAACCCTAAACCCAAGTACCGATATTACGATTACAGGGTCTAAAAGCGAGTCCAACCGGCTCTTATTGCTAAAAGCATTGTTTAAAAATTTGGAGATTCAAAACGTCTCCAATTCAGATGACAGTCAATATATGCTCAAAGCATTAGATTCCGAAGCGCCTCTAGTCGATATCCACCACGCCGGAACCGCCATGCGTTTTTTGACCGCCTATTTTGCCACTTTAGAAGGAAAGACAACCTTGCTGACAGGATCGCAAAGAATGCAAGAACGTCCAATTAAAATTTTAGTGGACACTCTAAGAGCTTTAGGAGCAGACATAGAATATGATAAAGAGGAAGGCTATCCCCCCTTACGAATTACTGGAAAAATGCTACTCAAGGACGAAGTCCGAATGAAAGCGAATGTGAGTAGTCAGTATATTTCCGCATTGTTACTGATGGCGACCAAACTAAAAAATGGATTGACATTACACCTTGAAGGTAAAATAACTTCGATTCCTTACATCAAAATGACCCTTTCATTATTAGAGCAACTCGGCGTTGAAACCAGCTTTGAAGGTCAAGTGATACAAGTGAAACCCTATTTAGAAACCGTTTCAAAAACGGTTGTTGTAGAATCGGATTGGTCGTCAGCATCCTATTTTTACAGTATCGTAGCTTTAAGTCCAGTGGGAACTCAAATTAATTTAAGTACTTATAAAAAAGACAGTTTGCAAGGCGATTCGGTTTTGCAAGAGATTTACACTCACTTAGGCGTTCAAACAACTTTTGAAGAGTCTAAAATTAATATAAAAAAAATCAATAACAACTTACCAGAAAGCTTAGATTTAGACTTAATCAACGCGCCGGATATTGCACAAACTATTGTGGTAAGCTGTCTAGGGCTTCAAATAAAGTGTAATCTTACTGGGTTACACACCTTAAAAATTAAAGAAACCGACCGTTTAGAGGCCTTGAAAAATGAAATTTATAAATTCGGAACCTCAATTGAAATTACCGACAATAGCTTACAGCTCTCAAATCCTAAACCCCTAAGCCCAGGTGCGGCTGTAGCAACCTATAATGATCATCGCATGGCGATGGCATTTGCACCTCTGGCGCTTAGCACATCATTCTCTATAAAAGAGGCCGAAGTCGTTTCAAAATCCTTTCCTGATTTCTGGGAGAATTTAAAACAATTAGGGTTCAAAATCTCCAATTCCTAAAAATAAAGGTTCAAATACTTGACAACACCTATTTTGAGGTCGTATATTCGCAGCTTGATATTAAAAAATCATATAAAAAAACCAGCATGCTAAAATTATTACTTCCTGTAGGAATGACTAATAGCGAACCTACCTGCCACAGGCAGGCAGCATGTGACCTTTAATAAAAAATAGATATAGATACATGAAATTATCGCATTTTAACTTTGAATTACCAGACGAATTATTAGCAGAATATCCAGCCGAAAACAGAGATGAGTCGCGACTCATGGTTCTTAATAGGAAAGAGCAAACCATTGAACATAAAATGTTCAAAGACGTCATTGATTATTTTGATGAGGACGATGTGATGATTCTGAACGACACCAAAGTATTCCCAGCACGTTTGTTTGGAAATAAAGAAAAGACAGGGGCTCGAATTGAAGTTTTTCTTCTTAGAGAACTCAATGCAGAACAACGTTTGTGGGATGTGTTAGTAGATCCAGCTCGAAAAATTAGAATTGGCAATAAACTCTATTTTGGAGAGGATGAATCTTTAGTGGCTGAGGTTATCGATAACACAACTTCTAGAGGGCGTACCCTTCGTTTTTTGTATGACGGCTCTTATGAAGAATTTAGAAAAAAACTAACAGAACTTGGTCAAACCCCTTTGCCTAAATACATCAACAGAGATGTTGAGCCAGAAGATGAAGAGCGTTACCAAACAATTTATGCCAAAAATGAAGGTGCCGTTGCTGCGCCAACCGCAGGACTTCACTTTTCTAAGCATTTATTGAAGCGTTTAGAAATTAAAGGAGTTAAATTTGCTGAAGTCACGTTACACGTTGGATTAGGAACTTTTAACTCTGTTGAAGTAGAAGATCTATCTAAACATAAAATGGACAGTGAAGAAATTAAGATACCTGCATCAACTGCAACAACTGTTAATAAAGCTTTGGTTGAAAAACGTCGTATTTGTGCTGTTGGAACCACAGCCATGCGTACAATTGAAAGTTCGGTATCGTCTAACGGCAACCTAAATGAATTTGAAGGATGGACGAATAAATTTATTTTCCCTCCGTTTGATTTTTCAATTGCAAATTGTATGATCACAAATTTTCATACACCAAAATCAACACTTTTAATGATGACAGCTGCATTTGGAGGTCATGATTTTATAAAGAGAGCCTATAAAGAAGCGGTAAAGGAAAAATATAAATTTTATAGCTATGGTGATGCCATGCTCATTATATAATTAAAAATTATAAAGCCTCATATCAGAGGCTTTTTTTAGTACCAATTGTTTTTATTCATCATGGATTCCGCCAAAAAAGACATACGCGCATTATCAAAAGAGGAGTTAAGATCCTTTTTTGTCACGCATGGAGATCAAGCCTTTAGAGGAACTCAGGTTTATGAGTGGCTTTGGCAAAAAGGTGCTCATCATTTTGGGGACATGACTAATTTGTCCAAAGACACCCGACAGATGTTGGACGAAAATTTTAGCATCAACCATATCGAAGTAGATTCTATGCAACGTAGCACAGATGGGACCATCAAAAACGGAATTCGACTTCATGATGGGATGATTGTAGAATCCGTACTCATTCCAACCGCCAAACGATCTACCGCTTGTGTATCGTCTCAAGTAGGTTGCAGTCTTGACTGTAAATTCTGTGCAACCTCGCGTCTCAAACGCATGCGAAACCTTAACCCCGATGAGATTTACGATCAAGTTGTCGCAATTGATAAACAGAGCAAGTTATACCATAACCGTCCCCTTTCCAATATTGTATTTATGGGGATGGGAGAGCCGTTAATGAATTATAATAACGTACTCAAAGCGATTGATAAAATCACTTCCAAAGAAGGGTTGGGAATGTCGCCAAAACGGATTGTTGTCTCTACTTCTGGGGTGCCTAAAATGATTAAAAAAATGGCAGACGATCAGGTTAAATTTAATTTAGCGGTTTCGCTCCATTCAGCTATTGATAGCGTTCGAACCTCTATAATGCCATTCAATGAGACTTTTCCTTTGAAAGATTTGCGGGAAGCACTTCAATATTGGTATGCAGCTACCAATCGAATCATTACCTATGAGTATGTTGTTTGGGAAGGCATCAACGATACCAAAACGGATATTGAGGCACTGCTAAAGTTTTGTCAATTTGCACCTAGTAAAGTCAATCTTATTGAGTATAACCCGATAAATGATGGGATGTTTCAACAGGCCAGTTCAACAGCAATCGACCTATATGTTTCTATGCTAGAAGCCAAAAATATCACGGTTACAGTGCGCCGTTCTCGAGGTAAAGATATTGATGCTGCTTGTGGGCAACTCGCCAATAAGGCCTAAAAAAATTGTTTCAAGAGGTATTAAGTTGCTGGATTTGGGATGACTGCATGAATTGCATCAATACGTTCTAAAGTTTCTTGTGATAATTCTGTGTCAATACTTTCAATGTTTTCTTTTAGTTGCTTCAAGTTTGTAGCTCCAATAATATTACTTGTTACAAAAGGTCTTTGGTTGACAAATGCCAAAGAAAGCGTTGTAAGGCTGATCCCTAAATCTTTTGCGAGTTGTAAATACTGTTTTGTAGCTTCAGTGGATTGCGCACTGCTATAGCGTGCAAAACGTGGAAATAATTTGAGACGAGCATTGTCTGCAGCGGTGCCCTCTATATATTTTCCAGAGAGAACTCCAAATGCTAAAGGAGAGTAAGCGAGAAGTCCAATATTTTCTCTTAAAGATACTTCTGCCAAATCTCCTTCAAATACTCGATTCAACATTGAATAGGCATTTTGAGTGGTACTAATCGGAATTAAATTATCGTTTCTAACTTCTTCTGCACAGCGCATAGCTCCCCATGCTTTTTCATTCGACAAGCCAATTGCTCTAATTTTTCCAGCATCCACAAAGGATTTCAAAGCGTGTAAAACTTCATTAAAATTATCGACCCATGGATCGTTTGGACTGGGTTTAAAATCGCGTACACCAAATGTATTGGTGTGGCGTTCTGGCCAATGTAATTGATATAAATCAATATAATCTGTTTGCAAGCGAGCGAGTTCTAAGTGTAAAGCTTCTTTGATAGTATCTGCACTAAACCCTGCTGTTCTGATATGAGCTGTATAGTCACCAGTTCCCGCAATCTTACTTGCAATGATGACTTTATCTCTTGTTTTATTTTTTTTGAGCCAAGTACCTATATACTTACTGGTTCGCCCTTGAGTTTCAGCAGTGGCTGGCACCGGATACAACTCGGCTGTATCAATAAAATTAACGCCGTGTTCTAAAGCATAATCCATTTGAGCATGGCCTTCAGCTTCTGTATTTTGATTTCCCCAGGTCATTGATCCAAGGCAAATTTTACTGACCTTAATATTGGTACTTGGAAGTGTAGTATATTTCATGTGTTTGTTGTATTGATTTTAACGGTCATATGTTACAACCATTTAATCATTTTTTGTGAATCAAGTTTTATCTGATTAATTGTTATTTAAAAGCTTTGTTATTTCATCTAATTTTGGAGTCAAAACCACTTCAATACGTCTGTTTTTGGCTTTACCCTCAGTTGTTTCGTTTGTTGCAATTGGCGCAAACTCTCCACGTCCGGCTGCTGTTAAACTTTCGGGATTTATTGCTCCATTTTCATTTAAAATTTGAACAATTGCTGTGGCTCGTTTGGTTGATAAATCCCAATTATTAGCAATTTGTCCGCCACTAGTAAAGGGATCATTATCGGTATGACCTTCAATGAGTACTGCAATTTCAGGGTTGTTCGCCAAAACAGTTCCTAGTTGCTCTATCGCTTGACGTCCTTCAGATCCAACCGCCCAACTACCAGATTTGAAAAGTAATTTATTTTCCATTGACACATAGACTTTTCCATCGCGTTGTTCTACCGTGAGTCCTTTGCCTTCAAAAGCGGTGAGTGCTTTTGAAATCGCGTCTTTTAAGTTGCGCATCGCTTGGTCTTTTGAAGCGATTAGAGCTTCTAATTCTGCGATGCGTTGCGAGCGTTCTTGCATGTCCGCTTCTAACTTCAAAAGTCGATCATTTTCTGCCGCTAAGGCCAATTCTTTGGCGTTTAATTGTGCTAAAAGTTCTCTGTTTTTTTGCACATTATCAGCAATGGCTTTAGAGCTATTTTGTTCCAAGGCCGTATAAGAATCATTCAGTGCATCGTATTTTTTTTGAAGTCCAGTTACTTCTTGCTGAAGTTGATTCCGTTCTAAAAGTGTTGCATCGTACTCATTTTGTAATTGATCAAATTGAATTTGAAGTGCATTTTTATCACTTAAAATACCATCGCTTTCAGCGTTTAAGTTGTCGTAGTCATTTTTAAGATTCGTGTATTTACCCTCTAGTTCTTTGTAAAGTTTAGAAGAAACACAAGAGGTGAAGGTAAAAACAACAAGAGTTAAGATTAATAGTTTATTGATCATTGTATGTTAATTTGTAAATTAGTTTTTATTGTAATTCAACCAAAACAGGACAGTGGTCGCTGTGTGCTGCTTCAGAAAGGATAACGGCGCGTTTTAATTTTTCTTGTAAGGGAAGAGAAACTAATGTGTAGTCCAATCGCCACCCTTTGTTGTTGGCTCGTGAATTTGCGCGATAACTCCACCAGCTGTAATTATGTGGTTCGGAATTAAATTCGCGAAAGGCATCTACAAAACCACTTTTTAAAAATTGACTCATCCAAGCACGTTCTTCGGGTAAAAACCCAGACACATTTTTATTTCTCACAGGATCATGAATATCAATTGCTTTATGACATATATTATAATCGCCACAAATAATGAGATTAGGAACGTCTTTTTTTAATGTATTTATATAGTCTTGAAACAAATCCATATACTCGAGCTTGTGCTCTAAACGCGCTAAGTTTGTTCCCGAAGGAAGGTATAAACTCATCACAGATGCTCCATCAAAATCTGCCCGAATGTTGCGTCCTTCAAAATCCATCGATTCAATTCCTGTTCCAAAAACCACATTGTTTGGTTTGGTTTTGGATAAAATGGCCACGCCGCTGTATCCTTTTTTTTGAGCACTGAACCAATAATTATAAGAATAACCCGCAGCCTCAAAAACACTCAAGTCGAGTTGATCTTCTTGCGCTTTTATTTCTTGTAAACAGATGACGTCAGGGTTGGCACTTTTCAGCCAATCGATAAATCCTTTTTTGAGCGCAGCTCGAATACCATTAACGTTGTAAGAAATAATTTTCATCTTATAGGATAATAATTTTAGCTAAAATAATTAATAGAGTACTTTTACCCTAAATATTTAGTCTTGTTTTAATGAAAACTATTAACAAAATATTTTTGGTTGTTTGTAGTTTAAGAGTCATGATGAAGTCCTGTTTTAACATTTTACTCATTTTATCCTTAACACATTCTTGGTCTCAAGAAGTGTCATCTTTGTATAAGACAAAGAAATTGGCGGTAAAGGACTCGATTCGAATTGACAGTGTAAGCATCAACCCTTCTAATTTTTCCATTTCAAATTTAAAGAATGAAACGATCCCCTTTTCATCATACACCATAGATTTTGAAAATGCATTGCTCACGTTTAATACCAGAGTGCAAACGGACTCTATAAAAATTTCTTATTTAAGTTATCCGCAATTTCTTACTAAAACATATCAAGAATTAGACGAACGCATCATTGTAAACAGTACAGGAAATCTCCAAAACTTATATAAATTATCACAACCAAACTCAAATCGTGTGACGGTGCCATTTGACGGTTTGGCATCCTCGGGGAGTATTTCAAGAGGCGTAACTATTGGAAACAATCAAAATTCGGTTTTAAACAGTGAACTTGACCTTCAAATTAGCGGTAAGTTAAATGACAAAGTGACCTTACGTGCTTCGATTCAAGACTCTAACATTCCTTTGCAAGAAAGTGGTTATTCGCAACGGTTGGATGAATTTGATCAAGTTTTTATTGAAGTTTTTAGTGAGCGTTGGCGAATTAGAGCTGGGGATATTGATTTAAAAAATTCACAATCTTATTTTTCACAATTCTCCAAACGTATTCAAGGTCTTTCATTGACAGCTAATTTTAAAAATGAAGATTCTGAATTCACTTCTTTTGCAGCAGGAGCTCTTGTTCGTGGTCAATTTTCATCAAGTCAATTTGTTGGACAAGAAGGCAATCAAGGCCCCTATAAATTAGTTGGGCCAAATAATGAGTTGTATGTTTTAGTGGTTTCTGGAAGTGAAACAGTGTATGTGAATGGAATTCCTTTGGAGCGTGGCGCCACAGAGGATTATATTATTGATTACAATGCAGGGGAAGTTATTTTTAACGCGACGTACCCCATCACTTCAGAAATGCGAATTACGGTTGATTACCAATACAGCGAGCGCAATTACTCCCGATTTATAGGCTATGCGGGCAGTCATTATAAAAATGACAAATGGACGCTAGGCGTGTCTGTTTACAATGAAAACGATCTTAAAAACCAACCGCTTCAACAATCCCTTAATTCAGAACAAGTGGCAATTTTATCCAACGCAGGTGACGATACAGCATTAATGATTGCTCCTTCAGCAACTCCCGAAGCCTATAATGAAAACCGAATTCTATATAAAAAAAGCACGGAAAATGGGGTGGAATTTTTTGAGTTTTCAAACAATCCTGAGGATGAATTATACCTTGTTAAGTTCACAGCTGTGGGGTCTCAGCAAGGGAATTATAAAATTAGAAGTTCCAATGCAATTTCAAATATTTACGAGTATGTAGCACCCATATCAGGGGTCAAACAAGGCGATTTTGAGCCAATTGTACAACTGGTTGCTCCTGTAAAATTGCAAGTCGCGGTGGTGAATGGGGCCTTTAAACCCAATGAGAAAACTGCTGTTGAGTTTGAATTTGCTACAAGCAAAAATGATTTAAATTTATTTTCATCAGTCGATGATGAAAATGATACAGGGGTCGCAGGCCAACTGTCTATAAAACATCAGTTTCTTAAAACGGCTGGAGACTGGACGTTAGATCTAACTTCCGACATCGATTATATTCAAAGTGATTTTAGAATGATCGAAAGACTCTACCGACCAGAATTCAATCGGGATTGGAATATTGAAGCGCCTTTAGGAAATCAAATTATTACGGATCTTGGCGATCAGGTTTTTACTGTTACAGGAACCCAGTTTTCACACCCAGAAAAAGGGGCACTAAAGTATGAATTTCAGCATTTAAATTATAACAAAAATTATAAAGGAAATCGCCATGTATTTTATTCCAATCTGAATTTGGAGCGTTTTCAGTTTTACTCGAATTCTAGCCTTTTAGAAACCGATGATATTCACTTAAACTCTTTTTTTTACAGATCGGACAACCGTTTGAAATACAGTTATAATAAAGGCTGGTCGGGTGTTGAGTTTTCAACGGAACACAACGAAAAAAAGGATATTGAATTAAATCAGCTAGACCCCATTAGTCAGAAGTTTCAAGCCTATGAAGTGTTTACTGGAATTGGAGATTCAACAAAGGTGTTTGTGAAGTTAGGCTATATGCACAGAATCAATGACAGTCTTCAAAATAATCGCCTTTCAAAAGTAAACACTTCAAACACCTATTATTTAGATTCTAAATGGATTCAAACTCAAAAAACGAATTTAAGTTTATATGCAAATTACCGCGTTTTTAAATCTACAAATGCATCCGCTCCACTCCAAAAATCGATCAATTCACGGTTGCAATACAGTCAAAAGTTAGCCAATAATGGCATTCATTGGAATACACTTTTTGAAACCAATGCAGGGCGTTTGCCACGACAGGATTTCACTTATGTAGAAGTTGAGCCTGGTCAGGGGAGTTTTGTTTGGTTCGATTATAACGAGAATGGTATTCAAGAATTAGAAGAGTTTGAAATCGCACAATTTCAAGATCAGGCGACCTATGTCCGGGTGTTATTGCCCAACCAAGTTTACCTGCGAACGCATCAAAACAAGCTGAGTCAATCCTTGACCTTAAATCCGATACAGTGGGCAAATTCGCCACAAGCCTCTAAACGATTTTTGGCTCATTTTTATAACCAAACCTCTTTTTTAATTGATCGAAAAGATATAAATAATAGTACCTCCATTCGTTTAAATCCATTTCATTCTAACGCAGAAGATCAGTTGGCACTTCAGTCGAATTTCAGAAATCAGTTATTTTACAATCGAGGGAAGCAGCACTATACTATTTCGTACAGTTATTCGGAATCTAAAGCACGTAATACACTTTCATTTGGGTATGTGGAACAGGAAACTTTTAGTCATCAAGTGAACATTTTACACAAAATAAAAGAGCAGTGGTTACTTAGTTTACAAACAAATTTAGATGAAAATTTTAGTGCAAGTGAAAATTTTTCTTCCAAAAATTTTCAACTTAAAGAATCACTTCTCAACCCAAAAGTGTCTTATTTACTCGATGACAACAAACGGTTTGATGTGTATTACCAATATCAAAATAAGAAGAACTCAATTGGAGATATGGAGCAACTTACCCAAGAAAAATATGGCGTGTCTTTTATGCTTACGCAAAACCAGAAAGCGGCTATTTCTGGTGAGTTTAACTATTTTTCAAATGAATTTTCCGGAATTTCTAATACTCCGGTTGCTTACCAAATGATGGAAGGTTTACAGCCTGGCACCAACTTCACTTGGTCACTAATTGCACAAAAAAAACTGACGAAGTTTTTAGATTTAAATCTGAATTATTTTGGAAGAAAGAGTGAAACCAGTCGCACCATCCACACGGGTACGGTTCAGTTAAAAGCGTATTTTTGATAACTTTGGTATAATTTTTGTCAGACTAAAGAGAGCCCAAATATATTTTCAATCATGAACAAATCACTTCTAATTGTATCTTTTTTTATATGTTTTAATTTATTTAGTCAATCCCAAAACGATGTTCCCTCTATTTTTGAGAAACATCATGAGGTGAAAGTCGGAATCATTAAAATTTTGGCCGGTCCTTTTTTTGAGGGCACTTATGAATACATCAAAGATAGAAATATGGGTTATGGTGCCTGTCTATTAGTGAATTTCAACTCCAATAATGACTATTTTGAAAACCTATCAATTACTCCTTTTTTTCGTATGTATTTTGATAGGAATGAACAATATGGTGCAAAAGGATTTTTTGTAGAAAGTTTCCTTTCCTTTTATAATGGAGATGACAAGAATCTCAACTCAAATACTGACACTAAATATTTTGAAACCGCATTAGGGTTTTCTGTCGGTCAAAAATGGATACCTTCTGCCGGATTTGTTTTTGAAGTTAAGTTAGGAGTCGGACGAAATCTTTTAGGAAACTCTTCAAATGATGCAGTACTTAAAGGAGATTTTTGTATTGGGTATCGTTTCTAACGTCTCAGAGAAAAGTGTGATTTGTATTGAGTTTTCTTCATAGTACTGTTTACCTAGTCCACTTCAAACCAATAATCATTTTCTGCTAATATGTTAACGTAGAGGGATTGCCATCTAAACATTTTATAGTTCAAGTATCATTATACCCATCTCCGTTGTGGGTAAAGTAGTATTCTGTAGGGACTTTATTTTTTATGGCAGAACATAATGAACCCCTAAAGCCATAATTTTTTAAGGTTGGGGAGTTCAATACAATTGCTCTTATATAAATAGAGTTTATTGTTGTAAATGTTGAAGTAGTAGTTGGATTGATGGCGACCAAAATATGATCGCTTGTAAAACCTCTACAAATGTCGGAAATGTTAGCTGTAAAGATTTTTGTTCTAATGTCTTAGAGAAAAATGAGATCTGTACTTTGCTTCAACTCCATTGGCATTGGTGTATTTTACGACAAACCAGTAATCTGTTGCTGTTAGCATTGATCCATTGAAAGTCCCATTCCACGCAGATCGACTGGGTTTAAATTCTTTTAACAATTTCCCATAACGGTCAAAAATTGAGATCACTGCTGTGGGGTCATCTTTCAAACATTTGATGTTCCAAGTGTCATTATATCCATCATTGTTTGGCGTAAAAAACTTCGGAAAATAGACTAGATTGATATTTTTTTGTGGCACTATACTACAGCCGAGCACCTCCCGAGCCCTTACAGTATGTGTTTCACAACCAAACACATTTTCAAAAACGCCACTGTTTTGCCAAGAACCACCATCTAGTTGATACTCATAATCACCATTTCCACCTGTTGCACTTGCAACGATGGTTTGATTGTCTTCAAAATCCTCAGAGATAACTTCAACATCTAATGAAAGTACACTTATTAGTGATGGGTGTATTGTGATCGTAAAAGGCCATTCGTTATTACAGCTTGGATCTAAGGATGATTCTGCATAGACATACAAAGGAGTCGTGGCCGTTAAAATATCTCCCGCGTTGAGCAATGTCCCTTGGCCATTTGGGAGCGTAAAATAATTTCCATTTGTGAGTGCCGGTAATGTGTAGCTTTCACAGCTAAAAACATCATTAGGTGTATCAATAGTAGGCGTTGGAATAATTGTAATATTAAATTTGGATTCATCCCAACAATTTGGTGTTGTGCCAGTTTCTGCATACACAAACAAGGTCGTTGAGGAGGATATGACACTTCCAGCACTTAGTTGTGTACCACCACCATTAGGGGCGGTAAAGTAATTTCCATTGGTGAGCACTGGAAGTGTGTAGCTGTCACAAAAAGAGACATCTGTTGGTCTATCAATAACAGGTGTTAAATTTATTGTAATCGTAAAGGACCATTGGTCATAACAGCTTGAATCTAAGGGTGATTCCGCATATACAAACAACGTGGTTGTGGTTGATATGGTCTGTCCAGCACTTAATTGTGTACCACCACCATTGGATGATGTGAAATAATTGCCATTGGTTAGCGCTGGTAGTGTGTAGCTATCACAAAAAGTGATATTTGCTGGTTTTTCAATTAGAGGTTTTGGAATAATTGTAATATTAAATTTGGATTGATCCCAACAATTTGGTGTTGTTCCAGTTTCTGCATACACATATAATGTAGTGGAAGCAGAGATTTCAGTTCCAGCACTTAGTTGTGTACCACCGCCATTAGGGGCGGTAAAGTAATTTCCATTGGTGAGTGCTGGCAATGTATAACTACCACAAGAAGTTGTATCAGCTGGAGTGTCCACTGTTGGTTTAGAATTAACCGTTGCAGTGACTGCAGTTCGTGTTCCTGAGGTACACCCATTTTCTGAAGCCAAAACCCAAAAGGTGGTCGTACTCGTTAAAATAGGATTGTAGGTGCTGCCTGTATGTAAAAGCGTGCCTCCAGTTTGACTGTCATACCACAAAATGTCTGTTGTGTTTGAAGTGGCTGATAGGTTGGCAGGATCATTTTCGCAACTTACAGAGGGACTGGTAGATAAAATTTTAGGGGGGCTAAAGGTTGTAAACCCCGAAATATTTAAGACAGGATCTCCGGGCATTCCTCCATATTCAACCACATAGCCTTTGGCTTGATATTGCGAAGGTTCTCCTGAAGTATTGTTGGGTAAATCGTTCCAAGAGCCTGGAATACCTGTATTGAAAGTGATGTGTGCATAGTCCTCTTTATTATTAGAATTATTAGGTTCACCAGAATTCCAATTGGCATAGTTTGGCGTGGTCCCGCCCGCATTGCCATTCCAAAAAGTCATACCTGCTTCTGGTCCTGTTGCCCATTTCCAGACACCTTCGTTAGCTTCATCTGTTCCGCCAATCCAGCCCGTGCCTGGCGTTAATTCTCCTGCAATTTGGGCTTCGTCTGCAGTAGTTAAAGTTGCTAAATAGCCTTGTAAACCAAAATAAAGAGGCAAAGCTTCAGCCGCCGCTTTTGCATCAGTCCAAGTGATTAAATTTGCAGGAATAAAGTCATAATAATGACCTGTTGAGGCTAAATAATTTGCAGATCCTGCAGTTAAGGAAAAGGTTTTTGGCCCCACATTTATATTAGTGCTATTAAAAACAACATCATTAACAGCTGCATTAATATCTGTATAAGTTGCAGAACCCCCACCAGTTCCGGTTAATGTTAATTTAGCTTGATTTGCATTCCAATTGGCATCTACATTGGGATGAGACACTGCTAAAGAGAGTTTGTCTTCCCCTATAACATAACCAGATGAAATTTGAATATAAAAAGCAGGAATGAGTGTATCATCTGGATCAACGATGTCAAAAGAAGTTACTATTCGTTGTTGACTTTGTGGGCAATAGATTTGGTTGCCTACAGCAGTCACCGTTGGAGGAGTGTTTTGTCCAAAAGAGGTCAAAGTGTTTAAAAACACGACTACATATATAACAGATTTTACACTTAACTTCAAGTTATTTAATTTTTTTAAGCCAGTGTTTCATGGCAACTTCATTATCAATAATCGTTTTTAAATCTTCTATTTTTACGCGTTGTTGCTCCATGGAATCTCGATGTCTTATGGTTACACAATTATCCTCAAGAGAATCGTGATCTACGGTAATACAAAACGGTGTTCCTAAAGCATCCTGACGGCGGTAACGTCTTCCAACAGCATCCTTTTCATCATATACCACATTAAAATCCCATTGCAAATCACTTAAAATAGTTTTTGCAATTTCTGGTAATCCATCCTTTTTTACCAAGGGTAATATTGCTGCTTTAATAGGTGCTAAGACTGCGGGCAGTTTCAATACCGTTCGAGTGGTGTTATTTTCTAAATTCTCTTCAGTTAAGGCATTTGAAAATACAGCTAAAAACATGCGATCCAATCCTATGGATGTTTCTAGAACGTAAGGTGTATAATTTTTATTTTCTTCGGGGTCAAAATATTGGAGTTTTTTGCCAGAATATTTTTCGTGTTGACTTAAATCAAAATCGGTACGTGAGTGAATGCCTTCAAGTTCTTTGAATCCAAAAGGGAATTTAAATTCAATATCTGAAGCGGCATCGGCATAATGTGCCAGTTTTTCATGATCGTGAAATCGGTAATTATCAGCACCCATTCCTAATGATAAATGCCATTTCATACGCGTTTCTTTCCAATACTCATACCATTTTTGTTGCGTTCCGGGTTTGATAAAATACTGCATTTCCATTTGTTCAAATTCACGCATTCTAAAAATAAATTGACGTGCTACAATTTCATTTCTAAAAGCTTTTCCAGTTTGTGCAATCCCAAACGGAATTTTCATGCGCCCTGATTTTTGAACATTTAAAAAATTCACAAATATGCCCTGAGCGGTTTCAGGACGTAAATATAAGTCCATCGCATTTTCGGCAGAAGCACCTAACTTGGTACCAAACATGAGGTTAAATTGTTTTACCTCGGTCCAGTTTTTACTTCCTGTAAGAGGGTCTGCGATTTCCAACTCTTCAATAAGTGCTTTGACATCTGCTAGATTTTCATTTTCTAGAGATTTTGCCAAACGCGACAGAATACTGTTTATTTTAGTTTGATAACCAACAACCTTTCCATTAGTAGAGATGAATTCGTTTTTGTCAAAACTTTCTCCAAAACGTTTTTCGGCTTTTTTGATTTCTTTCTCAATTTTGCCTTCAATTTTAGCACAATAATCTTCTACAAGAACATCGGCTCTGTAGCGTTTTCTGGAGTCTTTATTATCAATCAAAGGGTCGTTAAAAGCATCCACATGTCCAGAAGCTTTCCATGTTGTAGGATGCATAAAAATAGCAGCATCTAGGCCTACGATGTTTTCATTCATTTGAACTATGGCTTTCCACCAATATTCGCGTATATTTTTTTTTAACTCTACGCCATTTTGTGCATAATCATAAATTGCACTAAGGCCCTCATAAATTTCACTGCTCTGAAATACAAATCCGTATTCCTTCGCATGTGAAATAACTTTCTTGAAACTTTCTCCTTGATTTGTCATATCACAAAAATAGAAAACGCTTTTTAAATTAAACTTAAAGTTAGGGTGAAAAATAAAATATTATTTTAATTTTAATGCCACCTAAATGTACTATTTGTGCTCTCGAGTCTTACAAATCTATTTTTTCCAAAAATATGCCATGCCTGTAATACAATTTTAAAGGACAATGAACTTGGTATCTGTGTGGTATGTCGACACGAGTTGCCATTAACAAATTACCATTTTGAGCGCCCCGAAACAGTAAAAAAAATCTTTTATGGTCGGGTGCACCTAGAAGCGGCAACAGCGCTCTTTTATTTTCATAAAAGCGGAAGGGTTCAACAGATGTTACATCATTTAAAATATAAAGGCAAAGAAGATCTTGGACGTATTTTTGGAAATTGGTTGGGTGCTGAACTTCTAGAGTCTCCTTATTTTGAATCCATTGATGTTGTAATTCCAGTTCCGGTTCATTTTAAAAAACTAAAACAAAGAGGATATAATCAGGTGGCTCTTTTTGCGCAACAAATTGCGAAAGTGTTGAATGTTTCTTACTTGGACGACGTGCTTCTAAAATCTACAAATACCAAAACTCAAGTTTTTCAGTCTCGAGAAGCACGTTTTCAATCTGTTGATCATAGTTTTTATGTCCAAAACATAAACACAATTGAAAATAAACATATTCTACTCGTGGATGATATTATTACAACGGGAGCCACAATTGAAGCTTGTGCACTGGTTTTGAATCCAGAAAAGAAGGTGCGATTAAGTGTTGCAACAATTGCAATTACGCATTCCATTTTTCGTTAGTACTAAAATATGTTGTTACTTTGCGTAAAATGCAATATTAATGGGTAAAAAGTTTGCCAATTTGGGGTTTTTAGTTGTTGTCAGCTTGATTTTTTCATACTGTGCCAATAAAGGAACAGCTTCTGGTGGGCCAAAAGATGAATTGCCACCACTGATTATAAAATCGATTCCAGAGAATTTTTCTCTTAACTTTGATTCAAAAGAAATCATTATTTATTTTGATGAATACATCAAAATGAAAGACATACAAAAGCAACTCATTATTTCTCCATTGATGGATCCTGATCCAAATATCAGTCCAGTGGGAAGTGCTAGTAAGTATATCAAAATAAAAATACTGGATACACTGCAAGCCAATACTACGTATGCTTTTAACTTTGGTGAAAGTATTGCGGATAATAATGAAGGAAATGTATTACCGTATTATAAATATGTGTTTTCTACTGGAGATTATATCGATTCGCTTTCTGTTTCTGGAATTGTTACAGATGCTTTAAACAGAGAAACTGACGAGCGTATTGCCGTCTTGTTATATGAGGTGGACTCCACTTTTACAGATTCTGTTATTTATAAAAAGAAACCAAAATACATTTCAAATACAGACAGTGTTTCAGCCTTTAATTTAGAAAATATTAAGGAGGGTACCTATCTTTTAGCAGCACTCAAAGAAGAAAATCCGAATTATATTTTTCAGTCCAAAACAGATAAAATTGGGTACAGAAAACAGTTTATCACAGTACCTTCGGATACAGCTTATGTTTTAAAAATGTTTGATCAATCCATTGATTATAAATTCAGAAGAGCCAAGCAAGTATCGTCCAGTAAGCTTGCTTTTGGGTATGAAGGTGATGGAGAATCAATGAAAATAAGGCTACTTTCCGATGCCCCAGAAGAGTATGCTTCAATCGTTACAAAAGAAATCGATAAAGATACTCTCAACTATTGGTTTCGTCCAAAGCTTGAAGTAGATTCTTTAATTTTTGAAATTACACACAAACAAACAATCGATACAACGGTAGTAAGGATTAAAGACTATAAATCGGATTCTTTGGTTTTTAATACGATTAGCTCTATGCTCAAATTAAAAGAGTCTCATAGGATAAGTGCTTCGATTCCATTGGATTCTATGGATGTCACCAAAGTACGGGTTATGGATAAGGATTCTGTATTTCAGCAACCAACAATGGTCTTGGACTCCTTTGCGAACACCGTTGACATTAGTTTTAATAAAACGGAAAAAAATAGTTACACAATCGAAATACTTCCGGGTGCTTTTACAGATTTCTATGGGGCTAAAAATGATACTTTAAATTTTAAAGCAACAACCAAGGCACGATCTTCTTATGGCGATGTTCGTATAGAAATCCGTAACGGTGTTTATCCTTTGATTGTTCAACTTACAGATTCTAAAGGAATGGTGGTTGAAACGTCCCTAGTTCAAGAAGCTTTTCCAGTAGATTTTAATGAAGTGACTCCCGGAATCTATTTTTTAAGAGTTATTTTCGATACGAATCAAAACGGGGTTTATGACTCCGGAGACTATTTAAAGAAAATTCAACCTGAACGCGTGAGTTATGCTCTAGAACCGGTTGAAGTTCGTGCGGGTTGGGATACGATTGAAGAATTTACCTTAGAAGATTAAGACTTCAAACTCGCTTTAATCAATTCGCGATTCATTCTTGCTATGTTTTCTAACGAAATACCTTTTGGACATTCTACCTCACAAGCACCCGTGTTTGTACAGTTACCAAAGCCTTCTAAGTCCATTTGAGCAACCATATTTTGAACACGCTCTGTGGCTTCGACTTGCCCCTGAGGCAGTAAGGCATATTGTGATACTTTAGCACCTACAAATAGCATTGCAGAAGAGTTTTTACATGTAGCAACACAAGCGCCACATCCAATACAAGTAGCGGCATCCATCGCCTCGTCTGCATCCTTTTTTGGAATTGGAATTGAATTTCCATCTTGCATATTTCCAGATGTATTGACCGATATAAAACCTCCAGAATGTTGAATTCTATCAAATGCCGAACGGTCTACAATTAAATCTTTAATCACTGGAAAAGCATTTGCTCTAAAGGGTTCAATAAAAATAGTATCACCATCTTTAAATTTACGCATGTGTAATTGACAAGTTGTCACGAGTCGGTCTGGTCCATGCGCTTCCCCATTAATATATAAAGAACAACATCCACAAATCCCTTCTCTACAATCGTGATCAAATGCTACAGGCGAATCGCCATTGCTGATCAGTTGCATATTTAGGACATCCAACATTTCAAGAAATGACATATCGGGTGAAATATCTTGAATTGGATATTCTACAATTTTTCCTTCAGTGTTGGCGTTTTTTTGTCGCCATATTTGTAATGTTAAATTCATAGCTGTTCTTATTTGTATGAGCGTTCTTTAACTTCAATATTTTCGTAAACTAATGCTTCTTTGTGCAACTTTGCATCTTTAGGTTCTCCTTTATACTCCCAAGCAGACACAAACTGAAATTCTTTTCTTCGTTGTGCTTCTCCGTCTGGAGTTTGGTATTCTTCTCTGAAGTGTCCACCAGCAGATTCTTCACGAACTAAAGCATCTTTTGCAAACAACTCTCCTAGTTCAAGGAAATCTGCCACGCGACCGGCTTTTGCTAATTCCTCATTAAATTCGTCTGAAGTACCAGGAACAAGAACTTCTTTATAAAATTCCTCTCGAAGTGCGGATATTTCCTTAATAGCTTCTTTTAATTCTTTTTCATTGCGAGCCATTCCACATTTGTTCCACATAATTTTTCCAAGACGTTTATGGAAATAATCCACAGGTTTGGTTCCTTTGTTATTTATAAAGTGATTGATTTCTGAAGTCACTTTGGCTTCTGCTTCTTCAAATTCTATGGTGTCTGTAGGAATTGGACCAGTTCTGATGTCATCGGATAAATAGTTTCCAATAGTGTAGGGCAATACAAAATAGCCATCTGCCAGTCCTTGCATTAGTGCCGAAGCTCCCAAACGGTTTGCACCATGATCAGAAAAATTAGCTTCTCCAATTGCATAAAGTCCAGGTATGGTTGTTTGTAAGTTATAATCAACCCAAACGCCTCCCATGGTGTAGTGTACGGCTGGATAAATCATCATTGGTGTTTCGTATGGGTTTTCATCAACAATTTTCTCATACATTTGGAATAAGTTGCCGTATTTGCTTTTAACGACTTCTTTTCCTAGGGTTTGGATGAGTGAATCATCTTCTTCATTTAATCCTCTGACATGTGCTTGTTCTTTTCCATATCTTATGATAGCGGAAGCAAAATCTAAAAATACTGCTTCTCCTGTTTTATTCACCCCAAAACCCTCATCACAACGTTCTTTAGCAGCTCGTGAAGCTACATCTCTAGGAACTAAGTTTCCAAATGCTGGGTAACGTCTTTCTAAGAAATAATCGCGTTGATCCTCTGGCAGATCTGTAGGCTTTAATTCACGATTTTGGATGGCTTTAGCATCTTCTAATTTTTTTGGAACCCATATGCGTCCATCATTCCTTAATGATTCAGACATTAGGGTTAATTTTGATTGGTGATCACCTGAAACAGGGATACAAGTTGGGTGGATTTGTGTGTAACAAGGATTTGCAAAATAGGCCCCACGTTTGTGTGCCTTCCAAGCTGCCGTTACATTGCTTCCCATTGCATTTGTAGAAAGGTAAAATACATTTCCATATCCTCCAGTTCCTAATACCACAGCATGTCCTGAGTGGCGTTCGATTTCACCTGTCACTAAGTTTCGCGTAATAATTCCACGGGCTTTTCCGTCTACAATTACCACGTCTAACATTTCGTGACGGCTGTACATTTTTATTTTTCCACGTCCAATTTGACGGTTCATCGCAGAGTAAGCTCCTAACAAGAGTTGTTGACCTGTTTGTCCTTTGGCATAGAACGTTCTTGAAACTAAAACGCCTCCAAAAGAACGGTTGTCTAAAAGCCCTCCATAATCTCTTGCAAAAGGTACACCTTGTGCAACACATTGATCTATGATATTTGTAGACACTTCGGCTAAACGGTGTACGTTGGCTTCACGCGAGCGGTAATCTCCACCTTTTATGGTGTCATAAAATAAACGGTAAGTAGAATCGCCATCGCCTTGATAATTTTTAGCAGCATTGATTCCTCCTTGTGCAGCAATGGAGTGTGCTCGACGTGGTGAGTCTTGAAAACAAAATGCTTTCACGTTGTATCCAAGTTCAGCAAGAGTGGCAGCAGCAGATCCACCAGCAAGTCCAGTTCCAACTATAATCACATCGATGTGTCGCTTGTTGGCAGGATTTACAAGGTTGATACTGTTTTTATGTTTGGTCCATTTATCTTCTAAAGGACCTTCTGGTATTTTTGAATCTAAAGCCATAATCCTATGTTTTAGTGTGTATTATTAAAATAATGGAACAAGGCGATGATGATAAACCCTAATGGAACTAGAGTTGCATATGCTTTTCCAAAGCCTTTTAGTGAGTTTGTATATTTATTATTTGCTCCAACCGACTGAAATGCAGAATTGAACCCGTGTAGAAGGTGGAGTGCGAGGAATATAAAAGCAACAACATAGGCACCAACTCTTAGGGGGTTGTGAAATTTCTCAACCAATTCATGGTAATATCTAAACTCTCCGTTGTGCATACCACTCATGTCTCCAATAAGATACTTCGTGTTAAGTTCTGGAAACCAAAAATCAATAAAATGAAGCACAACGAATGCCAAAATAGCAAATCCGCTGTAAATCATATTTCTACTCATCCACGTTGAGTTTGCATTACCATTATTTTTGGCATAGCTTACCGATCTAGATGTATGGTTTTTATATTCCAATACAAATCCCATTACAAAATGAAAGACAACTCCAAAAATAAGAATTGGTTGTAAGACAAATTGAACCAATGGATTCGTTCCCATAAAATGTGATACTTCGTTAAAAGTATCTGGATTGATTATGGATAGAATATTGATGGCAAAATGCTGTAAAAGAAAAACCATAAGGAAAAATGCAGAGAGCGCCATGGCAATCTTTTTTCCGATTGAAGACTTTAAAAATCCACTCATAATTAGATGCTGTTTTTTAACCATGCAAAGGTAATCTACGACAACGTTTTAGGCAACAACATCAGTGTTAATTTTTTTATTTATAATTATTTTAAATTAACAGTTTATATTAGAGGACTTTAATATTTTAAACAGGGCGTATTTTTTATAATTTTTTGTCTAAATTTGATTTTATTACACAGAAATTATTTAACTCACAAATCCAATAAATGATACTCACAACTAATTGATTGTATTATTGCATTGTATGTGACCGATAATAAAAAATAACTAGACACATGAAATACCTACCTATTAGTCCTCAACTATTTACAAAAAACAGATCAAAGTTTGTAAAACAAATGCAGCCTAAATCGATCGCTGTGTTTAACTCTAACGATGTCTTTTCTACGGGTGCAGATAGTACACTTCCATTTGAACAACACCGAAATATTTTTTACCTCAGTGGAGTGGATCAAGAAGAAAGTGTTTTAATTTTATTTCCAAGTGCCACTAAAACTGAACATAGAGAAGTTCTTTTTGTAAAAGAAACAAATGATCATATTGCAGTTTGGGAGGGGGCTAAGCTTAGCAAATCTCAGGCAACCGCTACATCCGGAATTCAAACAGTATATTGGTTAAAAGAATTTGATTCGGTTTTTCCAACATTGATGGCAGAAGCCACCAGTTTTTATATCAATAACAATGATCATTACCGTCAAGCGGTTGAGATGGAAACTCGGGACGATCGCTTTTTAAAAATGATCAAATCCAACTATCCATCTATTGAGCTTGTACCTAATTTTCCAATTATGGAGGCGATTCGCGGGGTGAAAGAACCAGAAGAAATTACGTTGATTCAAATGGCTTGTGACATAACAGAAAAGGGTTTTAGAAGAGTGTTGGGCTTTGTAAAGCCTGGTGTTATGGAGTATGAAATTGAGGCAGAATTTGCACACGAATTTATCAAAAACCGATCTAAAGGATTTGCATACACGCCAATCATTGGATCAGGATACAATGCTTGTGTTTTGCATTATATAGAAAATAATCAAGTTTGTAAGGACGGCGATATGCTACTGATGGATGTAGGGGCCGAATACGCGAACTACTCAAGTGATATGACTCGAACAATACCTGTAAATGGACGATTTGATGCACGCCAAAAGGCAGTTTATCAAGCTGTTTTAAATATTAAGAATGAGGCGACAAAATTATTAGTTCCAGGCACTATTTGGGAGGATTATCATGTTGAGGTAGGAAAAATGATGACTTCTGAACTTTTGGGCTTGGGGCTGATAGATAAAGCAGATGTTCAAAATGAGGATCCAAAATGGCCTGCTTATAAAAAATATTTTATGCATGGAACTTCCCATCATATGGGTTTAGATACGCACGATTTTGGAGCTTTAAAAACTCCTATGACAGCAAATATGGTATTTACGGTGGAACCAGGGATTTATATTCCTGATGAAAAAATGGGCATCCGACTCGAAGACGATGTTGTCATTCAAGCTGAAGGCCCACCTTTAAATTTAATGCAACACATTCCTATCGAAGTTGATGAAATAGAAACTTTGATGCAGTCGAGTTAAGCTTTTTTAGCGCAGCATTCTTTTTTACAGTCTTTTTTACATTCTTTAGAACAGGCTTTTTTGTCAGCTTTTGTTTTGTTCTTACAACAGTCTTTTTTGCAGTCTTTCTCGCAGTTTTTAGCTTTAGTACATGATTTTTTAGATACTGAAAAATCCGTTACAGTTTTCATGTTCTCTACTGAATAGGTGTCCGCAACAGAAGTGACTGTTTTTGTAATGCTTGATGGATTTGCCTTTGCAACATCATATTCGACCATCGCCAGTTCGTTTTTAAAATCGACTGTTGCAGATTTTACTCCTTCCATGTGAGCAAGTTTCTTTTCAATAGTTTTGGCACACCCCATTTCACAGGTCATTCCTTTGATGTTAAACTCTGCTTTGGAGTAGGTTGCGTTAGGGTCTAATTTTTTTTCTATTTCTACACTTGTTTCAACTGTTTTGATTTCTGTTTTTGGCTCGTTCTTACAGGACAAAATGAAAACAAATAGAAATGTTGAGGCTAATACAAATTTGAAATGTTTCATAGGATTTTATTTAGGTTTTAAACAAATTTAAAAATATTTCATTGTTATTCTAATTTAATGCTCATTTTTGTGAAAAAATTAATAAGTTGTAGATGAATCAAGAACAAAAAAAATGGGCTTACCTTTTTACATTAGCTATTGTATGGGGAAGTTCATTTATTCTTATTAAAAAGGGTCTAGTAGGTTTAACTCCTTTGCAGCTCGGGAGTTTACGAACTGTGCTATCGTCATTTTTTATTTTTATGATTGGATATAAGTCACTTAAAACAATTCTCAATCATCAGTGGAAATGGGTGGTTTTATCAGGATTTATTGGTACGTTTTTACCAGCTTTTTTGTTTGCGTTTGCTGAAACGGAAGTGGACAGTGGAATAGTTTCTATTTTAAATGCCTTAGTGCCATTAAATGCGACGCTCATAGGGTTAGCCATTTTCAAAATTGCATCTACAAAAACTCAAATCTCCGGTGTGATTCTGGGGTTTATAGGAGCTTCAATGCTCATTTTTAATAGCATGGAACTCAACCCCGATCAGAATTATTTATACGCTGGTTTTGTGATCTTGGCAACTGTTATGTATGGTTTCAATGTGAATATAATTAAACATTACCTTCAGGAGGTAAAACCGATTGCCATAGCTACGGGGAATTTTGTCGCAATTGTGATTCCTGCTTTTGTAGTTCTCATTTTTTCTGGATTTTTCAAACCCGAAACTTTTGAGCAACAATCCATATATTCTTCTATAGGATTTGTCGCTATACTGGCGGTGTTTGGTACTGTCATGGCAAAAATTATATTCAATAATTTAATACAAATTTCAAGCCCTGTGTTTGCTTCTTCTGTGACTTATTTAATGCCACTTGTAGCTCTACTCTGGGGGTTGTTTGATGGAGAACTTTTTGGATTCGATCAAGGACTTGCTTCCTTACTTATTTTATGTGGTATTTATTTAGCCAATAAAAAATAAAAAAAACCGAAGCTAAAACCTCGGTTTTTTTAAAATTTGTAAAAGGTAGATTATTTAAAATCTTCTGCTGAGACGCCCTCATTTACGATAATTTTGCTTGCAGTCATATCAATGACTTGTGGTCCAGCAGTTATTTTCTGTACATATGGGAATAATACCCCATTTACTTCTTTATAATCTGATTTATCCTGAACAGAGGTTATGGTCTGACCCTGGGTTTCTTCTGATTTTTCAGTTCTTACCAAAAGTCCTGTGGCAGCATCATAATAACGATAGGAGTCTTCATCAACTTTTAGTTTGTAAACATCGACCCCGTCAATAGCTGTTAAGCTTACGAGTGTCAGAGTGTTCGCATCCAAATACGTTTCTGGAAATAAACCTTTTTCTTTTGCTTTTTCAGCAAGTTCTTTTTCAGACATTGGTTGTTGCATACCTTGTTGTTCTGCATACCCTTCAGAACCATTAAATTTTTGTTTCATGACGGTTCCCATTCCTTCAATAGACATTTCCATTGATGACATATTTGGTGTCATAGTTTTCATGACTGCAGTAGGTTTAAATGGCATGCCTTCGATTGTGACATCTGCGGCTATCATTACAGAGCTTACTGCATTGACGGCTTCAAGACCTCCAATAGCTACAATATAGCTTTCAAGTATCGTTGCAGCAGTAACTCCTTCTGGAATTGGTTTTGAGAATTCAGGTTTTTCAACAGGGTTTGCGAAGGTATCAAAGTAATTGATTGGAATCCCTGTTTTTTCAAGGTTTTCGACCACTTCACTTCCTTTACCAACCACCACAATTCGGGCTTTATCTGCAGTAAAATAAAGGTTTGCAACACGGTTCACATCTTCAATAGTTACTGCGTTTATTTTTTCTAAATAAGTTGCATAAAAATCTTCTGGTAATTCGTTTACTTTTGTATTGATTGCATATTGAGCGATTGTACTTGGTCTTTCAAGAGCCAATACAAAATCACCCACATACTTTGCTTTAGCGTTTGCCAAGGCATCGGCTTCTACAGGCTCGTTTTGAAAGCGTTTGATTTCTTTTATGGTTTCAACAACTGCACTGTCTGTCACGGCATTTCTTACCGCTGCTCCTGCTCTAAAACGAGAGATGTACTTGTCTGTTCCAACTGAAGATCGTGCTCCGTATGTGTAACCATGTTCTTCACGAAGGTTCATGTTTAAGTAACTATTAAATCCACCACCTAGTATTTTATTGGCAATCAGCACTGCGTGGTAATCTGGATCACTCATTTTTAATTTGACATTACTCGTCAAAGAAATGTTTGATTGTACTGCATTTGGCATGTCAATAAAATTGATTTCTAGAGCTTCTGGATTTGCATTTGGCGCTACAATCTCGGTAGTCATAGTCGCTGCTTTCTTCCAATTTTTGAAATACTTTTTTGCAAGTTTTACAACGGATTTTGTATTAACGTCCCCAATTATTACTAAATAGGTGTTGTTGGGAGTAAAGTATTTTTCGAAATATGCTTTTACATCAGCAAGTGTTACTGCTTCCACAGATTCTTCGGATATGAATTCTCCATAAGGGTGGTGTTTTCCGTAGGCTAATGCACTTCCAGTACGTCTTGCAATTGCATCGACACTTTTGGCATCTGATTTAATTCCTTCAATAAGTTTTTCTTTTTCTTTTTGAAATTCTTCTTCAGTTAGTAAAGGATTCATAGTTGCATCCGCTAATAACTCTAGCATACGATTGCTGTATTTTGTTAATGAATTTGCGGAACCTCCTCCAAAACCAATATTCAAACGTGCCCCCAAAAAGTCAATTTCTTCATTAAAATCGTCTTTTGAAATAGTAGTGGTGCCGTTGGCTAGCATGGCTCCTAAAAGGGCTGTAACGCCTGCTTTTTCGCCTTCTAACACAGGTTCTCTGTCAAAAGCGATGTTGAACGATACTCTTGGCAGTTTATGGTTTTCGACAACCAATATTTTGAGGCCATTTTTTAATTCAAATTCTTGTGGCTTTTCCAATGAAATCTTTGGAGCAGGCCCTGGTTTTGGTTGCTGTGAGCGGTCAATCTGAGCATTCACTCCTAGAGACATAAAAAACACGGCAATTAATATATATAATTTAGTTTTCATTTTTAAATCTTTTTAGTTGTTATTCCTTATCGGATTCTGGTAAGTATTCTAATACCAATCGTTGGTTTGCATTCAAATATTTGTTTGCAACCGTTTTGATTTCTTCACGAGTTATGGAGCGGTAAATGTCAATTTCATTATTGATTAAATTTACATCGCCATAAAGCATATAGTAACGTGCCAATGAATTTGCTATTCCTTCAATACTAGAGTTTGAGTTTACAAAATCGTTTTCAAATTTATTTTGAATTTTTTGGTAGTCTCTCTCAGAAATGAGTTCACTTTGAAGTTTTGCAATTTCTTCATCCATTTCAACAACAAGATCATCCAATGAAACATCTCCTAAAGGCAATCCATACAATATATAAGTTCCATAGTCTTCTTGGCTAAAATCAATAGCACCTACTTGAAGTGCCATTTTTTTGTCATCAACTATTTTTTTGTAAAGTTTTGATGTTTTTCCATCACTCAAATAAGTTGAAATCATACTAAGGACATAAGAATCTCTTTCTTTAAAAGAAGGCGTTCTGTAAGCTGCCATCACAGCAGGAATTTGAATGTTTGGGTCATACGCTTTTGCACGCATTGGCTCTGTAATTGGATCTTCTTTTGGGAAGTTTCTTACGATGTCTTCGCCTCTTGGAATTGGGCCAAAATAATTTTCTATCATTACTTTAACCTCTGCAATATCAATATCACCAGCAACTACTAAAACAGCGTTGTTAGGTACATAGAATTTTTTATTAAATGTTTGAAACTCTTCTAGAGTTGCGGCATCTAAATGCTCCATTTTTCCAATCGTAGTTCCTTTATAAGGATGTTTTTTAAACATATTCACTTTAATCACTTCAAGGAATCTTCCATAAGGGCTATTATCAACTCTTAATCTTTTTTCCTCTTTTACAACTTCGTTTTGTGTGTCAACACCATCTTGATTAATGACAGGGTGTAGTAAACGTTCCGATTCCATCCACAATCCAAGCTCTACATTATTTGAAGGAAATACTTCATAGTAATAAGTTCGGTCGTCGGTAGTATTGGCGTTGTTGCTTCCTCCATTTGAAGTTACAATTGTAAACCATTCTCCTTTAGGAATATTTTTGGTTCCTTCAAATAATAAGTGTTCAAAAAAGTGTGCAAATCCAGTGCGTTCTGGATTTTCGTCTTTTGCACCAACATGGTACATGACAGAAGTTGTCACAACAGGAGCTGTGTTATCTTTGTGCAAAATAACGTGCATACCGTTACTTAAATCATACTCTTCAAATTTAACTTCTTGCGCTGAGATCGTTAAGGTTATCATAAGCAAAGTAGCTAAAAAACATTTGTATACTTTCATCAGTTTATTTTTTAATTAATAAATACTAGTATATAAGACGTTTGAAATCTTATTTTGTTACATTTTAAGTCATTAAAAATAACATTTTTTTTTAAAGTTAAATTTTAAAGCTAAGTAATTTGGAGGATAAGCTGAAAATTATTTGCAGATTAAGATAATAGAATTATATTTGCAGCCGCTATACTTTTAGGTGTAGTGTGTTTAATTTAAACTAATTTAATAAAAACGTTACGCTATGTACGCAATTGTAGAGATAGCAGGGCATCAATTCAAAGTTGAAAAAGACCAAAAAGTCTTTGTGAATCGTTTGCAAACTGAAGAAGGAAAAAAAGTCACTTTTGACAATGTACTTCTTTTAGCAGATGGCAGCAAAGTTACTGTTGGCGCCCCAGCTATAGACGGAGCTCAAGTAGGAGCCAAAGTCTTAAAGCACCTTAAGGGTGATAAGGTAATCGTATTCAAAAAGAAACGACGTAAAGGATATAGAGTTAAAAATGGTCACCGCCAATCTTTAACTGAAATTCAAATCGAAAGCATTGCTGCTTCAGGGGCTAAAAAAGCTGCTACACCAAAAGCAAAATCAGCGGCTAAGAAAGAAGTTTCTAAACCAGTAGCAAAAGCTGCTGCGCCAAAAGCAGAAGCCGCTCAAGATTTATCTGCAATGACTGTTGCACAATTAAAAGAAATAGCAAAAGCTAAAGGAATTACTGGAATTTCAGCAATGAAAAAATCAGATTTAATTTCAGCTTTAAGTTAGAATTTATAACATATTAAAATCGAAATAAAATGGCACATAAAAAAGGAGTCGGAAGTTCGAAAAACGGTAGAGAATCAGAATCAAAACGTCTAGGCGTAAAGATCTTTGGTGGACAAGCAGCAATTGCTGGTAACATTATCGTAAGACAACGTGGTACTGCACATAATCCAGGTGAAAATGTGTATGCTGGTAAAGATCATACCCTTCACGCTAAGGTGGACGGTTTAGTAAAATTTTCAAGAAAGAGAGACAATAAGTCCTACGTGTCTGTTGTTCCTTTTGATGCATAATTTTCTATTAATTTTATAAAAAAAGCCTCGCATTAGCGGGGCTTTTTTTATATCTAATTTCTGCAGATAACTATTAAATAGGTTTTTTAGCTATAATGATGCATTCTTCAGAGCTAAATCCGTTTCTGTTGTTTGGAGCTTCTTTGAATGTCTTTTTTGTTGAATGAAATCCTACCGCTGACAACCGGTTTATTAAGCCATCGGAAGAATAGATTCTTACATGGTCTTTTTGACCAAAGTGTAGTAATCTCTCTTTTTCAGTCCGAAATGAACTGTCTTCATAAATATCACCTGTTTTAAAAGGCGTTTGAATGATACAAATTCCATCAGGCTTGGTGATACGATAAAGTTCTTGCATAGCCTTAAGGTCATTTTCAATGTGTTCAAGGACGTGATAACAAATAATGATGTCATATTGATTATCAGGTTCATCAATAGCTTCGATGTTTAAACGTTTCATCGCTTCAAATTCACCTGCATAATCTGTTGTGCTGTAATTGATGTTAGTTACAGATTCTAATCGGGATTTTATACTTTTTGAGGGTGAAAAATGAAGTATTTTTGCATTTTTAAGTTTTGGTTTTAGGAACACCCAAAGCCTTCGAGTTCGTGAAAGGCTTCCGCAACTCGGACAGAGTTTATCACCTTTTTTTAGAGTAATAAACTTTGACATTTTAAATTCGCACACAGTGCATTGAAAACGATTACCTATATAAAAGAATGACAAAAGTTGACGAATCGTTGATTCATTTTTTTTGATTAAAGTCTTAGGAATTAAATTTTTTAGCAGTTCGTACATTTAAAAATTTATTAATTTCTCAAAAGCGAGTCGTTTGTCGTTATTTTCCAAACAAATAATACCACAATAGTTGTAGCTTAATTTTTTGAGTAATGCTTGCATACCCAGGTTATCTTTGTGAGTATCGATTCGCATCGAACGAATAGTATTTTGTTTTAGGATATGTTCACATTGATTAAAAATAAATTGTGCAATACCAGTACCCCTATAGTTTTCGTTAACGGCCATGCGATGAATTACGCCATATGTGGCATCAGATCCAGTAATCCAGTCTCCTTGAATTGTTTTGTAAGTTGGCTCATTTTTTGTGGTAAACATGGCAGTTGCTAATAGAGTAGAGTCTTCAGATTTCACAACATAGCTTTCATTGTTTTTTAGATCTTTTAAGATTGCTTTTTGGTTGGGATATCCATTTTGCCACTGCTCAATATCTTGTGTAGCCAAGTAGGTCTGAGCTTGCTCAATGATTTGCATTATTGTAAATAAATCTTCTTTTTTAGCCTTTAGCAATTTCATCATTTATGTTTTATTCATGCGATGAATTTTAATCAAAAAAAAGCCAAAGCAATTGCTTTGGCTTTTTATAAGTCTAGATGTTAGTAGCGGTAATACTCAGGTTTGAATGGACCTTCGGGCTTAACCCCTATATAACTCGCTTGATCTTTACGGAGTTCTGTTAGTTCAACACCAATTTTGGCAAGGTGTAGCTTTGCTACTTTCTCATCTAAATGTTTTGGCAACATATACACTTCGTTGGAATAAGCCTTGCTGTTTGTCCACAGTTCAATCTGAGCTAATACTTGATTTGTAAAGGAGTTACTCATTACAAAACTAGGGTGCCCCGTTGCACATCCTAAATTTACTAAACGCCCTTCTGCTAGTATAATAATATCTTTGCCATTAATAGTATATTTATCTACTTGTGCTTTGATTTCAACTTTACTTGCTCCATGTGTATCGTTTAGCCAGGTCATGTCAATCTCATTGTCAAAGTGACCAATATTACAAACGATAGTTTTGTCTTTCATTGCTTCAAAATGAACACTTTGTACAATGTCTTTGTTTCCTGTTGCTGTAACTACGATGTCAGCATTAGGCAATACAGTTTCTAACTTCTTTACTTCAAATCCATCCATTGCTGCCTGTAATGCACAAATAGGATCTACCTCAGTTACTGTAACAATACTTCCAGCTCCTTGAAAAGAAGCGGCAGTTCCTTTTCCTACATCTCCATAGCCACAAACAACGACTCTCTTTCCAGCAAGCATAACATCTGTTGCCCGACGTACCGCATCTACGGCACTTTCTTTACAACCGTATTTGTTGTCAAATTTACTTTTCGTTACAGAGTCATTTACATTGATTGCGGGCATCGCTAAAGTGCCATTTTTCATACGTTCGTATAAACGGTGAACTCCTGTAGTGGTTTCTTCACTTAATCCATTAATACCTTCTATCAATTCTGGGTAATGATCAAACACTAAGTTGGTCAGATCACCACCATCATCTAAAATCATATTTAAGGGTTGGCGGTCTTTGCCAAAAAACAATGTTTGTTCGATACACCAGTCAAATTCTTCTTCACTCAGCCCTTTCCATGCATACACAGGGATTCCAGCTGCTGCAATCGCTGCGGCTGCTTGATCTTGCGTTGAAAAAATATTACATGAACTCCAAGTTACATCTGCTCCGAGGGCTACGAGGGTCTCAATAAGAACAGCAGTTTGTATGGTCATGTGTAAGCAACCTGCAATTCTAGCACCTTTCAACGGTTGGCTGTCTTTATATTCTTCTCTAAGACTCATTAAACCTGGCATTTCAGCTTCAGCGAGTTCAATTTCTTTGCGACCCCAATCTGCAAGAGACATGTCTTTTACTTTGTAGGGAGTGTAGGGAATTGTTTTTACGGTCATAAGGCAGTTTTTTAAATACTCTAGTTTGGTTTAAACCTATAAAATAGCGTACTTTCGTTTTTAAATTAATATACCCTGCAAAGATAACTATTAACTATTAAAAAAATAAATGCCACTTTATAAATCGCTCGTTTTAAACTCACAAACTATTGTTAAAATATGGAAGATTACTGAATCCAAAGGTTTTTTCTCTGGTCAACTTGTGTTGAAGACTGAGAGTTTAGAACGTGTCAATAGTATGAAAAGTGAATTGCATCAACGTGGATTTCTAAGTGTTCGAATGTTACTTGCTGAATTTGGATATGCAGATGAAGATTTGGTCTATGATGCCTTTGGGAAACCTCATTTGAAAGATGGGAAACACATCTCTATTACCCATTCTTATATATTTTCTGTAGTGGTAGTAAGCTCCAAAAAGGTTGGGGTTGATATTGAAAAAAAACGAGAGAAAATCATCAAAATAGCATCAAAATTTATTGGTTATGAAACGGCTTATCTAAGAAATGCCGATCCTAATTTGATTCAGAAATTAACATTGATATGGTGTATAAAAGAATCGCTTTATAAATTATGTTCAACTCCAGGGATGGGGTTTAAAAAACATTTTTTAGTTCTGCCCTTTGGGACAGAGTCTAACAGCACATCGGCTTGGATTATTGAAGATCATCAAAAATCAAAATACAAAGCGATTTTCATGGAATTTGAAGGGTTTGGATGTGCTATTGTTGAACCTAATTTTTAATTTTTTTAATCATACATATTGTGTAAAAAGCACCCGCTACGATTATGAGCCATATTTTTAATTTTTTGTTTGAACAATATAATAGCTACGACTCTCAAGATGTATTTTTAGAATTAACCGCTGTTATTTTTGGATTTGCATCTGTATGGTATTCAAAGAAAAATAATATTTTGGTCTTTCCAACAGGGCTAATCAGCACCTCCATATTTGTATATTTATTGTTCAAATGGCAGCTCATTGGCGATATGATGATCAATGGGTATTACTTTGTAATGAGTTTATATGGATGGTATATTTGGACACGAAAAATTGATTCAGCACATGTAACTCCAATTTCAAAAACAACTAAGCAAGAACAACTACTAGGCTCTGTTATTTTTTTAGCGACTTTATTTTTGGTATTCTTAGTCTATCAGTTTTTTGACATGTGGATTGGCTGGGTTGCATATGTAGACACACTTACAACAGCATTGTTTTTTGTTGGGATGTGGTTGATGGCAAAACGAAAAATTGAACATTGGATGTTTTGGATTGTGGCAGATATAATATCAGTTCCTTTGTATTTTTATAAAGGCTTGACATTTTCAAGTTTACAATATTTAGGATTTACAATTATAGCTATATTTGGATTTTTAACATGGAAAAAACTCTTGAACAAGAACATTCAGACTGCATAAAAGTAGTTTTATTTGGTCCAGAATCCACTGGAAAGACAACCTTATCAAAAGCCTTAGCAGATCATTTTGATACACTTTGGGTTGCAGAATATGCACGTGAATACCTTCAAAAAAAATGGGATTTAGAACAAAAAACTTGCGAACTTTCGGATTTATTACCCATAGCGATTGGGCAAATGCAGTTAGAGAATGCGGCTGCAGCCAAAACAAACCATCTACTATTTTGCGATACCAATCTATTAGCAACAAAGGTCTATTCCGAAGTGTACTATAATGGATATTGTGATCCTTCGATTAATCATTATGCTAAAAAAAATTGTTATAACTTGTACTTTTTATGTGACATTGATATTCCTTGGGTGGCAGATGATTTGAGAGACAAACCCAATGAACGCTCAAAAATGTTTTCAGCATTTGAAAGAGCTTTACAAAAAAAGGAACTCCCATATGTGATTTTAAGCGGTTCCAAAGAAGAGCGCTTGAAAAATGCGATAAATCATATTAATGAACTTTTAATACCAAAAATTTGATTTTTTCAACTTTAGATATCCAATATATAGAAAGCTTAGGGTTTAGCTTGGCCGATATTGAAAAGCAATTAGAGTACTATAAGACACCTCCAAGCTCGGTAAATTTAAAAGCTTTTGCAACCATTGACAACGGCATTGTGAGACTTTCTGAGTCAGAGCTAAATGGGTTAATTGATTACTATGAACAACAAAAGAATTCTCTTTCTGTTGTTAAATTCACTCCATCTTCTGGAGCTGCTTCACGAATGTTTAAAATGCTGCATGAATTTTTATCTGATTATGACCCTCAAAAAGAGTCCATCAATTCATATATAAATAAAAATAAAATCACAGAACTGTTTTTGTTTTTTGTAACCATAGAGAAGCTGCCGTTTCATGACGATGCAGTCACTTTAATGCGTAACAACACTCCCGATTATGACTTACTTACTTTAGATCAAAAACGGTTATTATTTGTAAAAACCATCTTGGAAGAAACGTCTTTAAACTATTCAAACATTCCCAAAGGATTATTGCCTTTCCATAAGTACAAAAATCATATATCGACCGCTTTTGAAGAACACTTGTTTGAAGCAGCAAAATATGCTTCTGTGAACGGCAAAGCCGTGTTACACTTTACAATTTCAAAAGCACATTTGAAGCAATTTAAAAGTAATTTAACAGGAATTCAAAAATTATTAGAATCCAAAACCAATACTACATTCGAAATCACATTTTCCAATCAAGAATCAACTACAGATGTATTGGCTGTTGATTTAGAAAATAAGCCTTTCAGGTTAAATAATAAGCTATTGTTTAGGCCGTCGGGTCATGGTGCTTTAATAAAAAATCTAAACCAAATTGATGCGGACATATTTTTTATAAAAAACGTTGACAATGTAGTTGTTAGTGAATATTTGGATGAGATTGCGCGTTATAAAAAAGCGCTTGCAGGTGTGTTGTTGCATACACAGCGGCAGGTATTTATCTATGCGAAAGATTTAGAGTCTGAAGATATTTCTAAAGGTAAAATAGACGAAATTTCAGAATTTTTAGTCCAAAAATTAAATATTATAATTAGCCCTCAGTTCGAAAAATATGCCAAAAAGCATAAAATCGAATATTTACAATTAAAAATTAACCGTCCAATTCGTGTTTGTGGAATGGTAAAAAATGAAAGTGAACCAGGAGGCGGACCATTTTGGATAAAACATGACAATGGCGAAGTTTCGTTACAAATAGTAGAATCAAGTCAAGTTGATACCAGTCTAAAAAATCAGAAAGATATTTTAAACAATGCAACACACTTTAATCCAGTTGATATTGTTTGTGGGGTTAAAAATTATAAAGGTGAAGCCTTTGATTTGGAAGCGTTTGTAGATTCTAATACTTACTTTGTAACGACTAAAACAAAATATGGGCGAAAGCTCAAAACTCTAGAAAGACCTGGATTATGGAATGGCGGTATGGCCAATTGGAATACAATATTTGTAGAAGTGCCAATTATCACTTTCAACCCTGTTAAAACCGTGAATGATCTTTTAAAGTTTACACATCAAGTGAAATAATTTTAAAAAAAATCGGTTCAATTTGTTAAATCTAAACTATATTTGCACTGTTCTCAAAAAAGGGGTGCCGATATCGGCTGAGATCATACCCATTGAACCTAGAACAGGTAATGCTGTTTAGGGAAACTATTGAAGCGCTGCTTCAGACTTTATTAATTTATAACAAAGAATAAGGACCTCTTTTTATTCGATATTTTTATCGTATGAAAAATTCTATCTTTTTAATTGCACTGTTATTGGCAACCTCCCTAACGGCTGCACAACAAGCTCCAGTAGAAAGAGATTCTACCAAAATACAAATTTTAGACGAGGTTTTGGTTCAGTCTATTAGAGTAAAACCCAATGCGCCCATTACACATTCCAATATCTCAAAAAAAGAACTACAACGACGTAACCTAGGACAGGATATTCCAATTCTATTAAACTATTTACCTTCAGTAGTTTCCTCGTCGGATGCGGGGGCAGGTGTTGGCTACACCTATTTAAGAGTTAGAGGGTCAGATGCAACCCGTGTAAATGTGACCATTAATGGGATTCCATACAACGATGCTGAAAGTCAAGGAACATTTTGGGTTAACCTTGGAGATTTTGCGTCTTCTGTAGAAAATATTCAGTTGCAGCGTGGGGTCGGAACCTCTACCAACGGATCTGCTGCATTTGGAGCAAGTCTAAATATTTTAACAGATGCCATTTCTCAAAATGCGGGAGGACAAATTTCTAATTCTTTTGGTTCATATGGCACAAGAAAACACAGCCTGAAATTTACAACCGGGTTGCTCAACGATCATTTTGAGTTTGCTGGACGCTTATCAAAAATTTATTCTGATGGGTATGTCGATCGTGCTTTTACAGATATTAAATCCTATTTTCTTCAAGGAAACTACAGGGATGAAAATACTTTAGTAAAAGCTTTGATGTTTGGAGGAAAAGAAAAAACCTACCAAGCATGGTATGGATTAAGTAAAGACGAATTAGAAGAAGATCGAACACAAAACCCATATACCTATGACAATGAAACGGATAATTATTGGCAAGATCATTACCAATTGCATTGGAATGAAATTCTAAACTCAAACTGGTCCACAAATTTTGGCTTGAATTATACGAGAGGAAAAGGATATTTTGAGCAATTTAAAGAATTGGATCCAATTTTTTCATCGACAGAAGATTTTAATAATCTCATTAAAGAAAATAGTGATGCTATTGTACGCCGTTGGTTGGACAATCATTTTTATGTGGCAAATGCCAATGCAACCTACCAAAAAAATGGACTTGAAATTAGTTCTGGGATTTCTTATAGTGACTATACCAACGACCACTATGGGGAGCTCATTTGGGGAAGTGATTTAGCCGTAGGAACACATATCAGAGACCGTTATTATTTGAGTGTTTCGGACAAGTCCGATTTCAGTATTTTTTCTAAAGCCACCTTCAGACTATCTGAACCCATACAAGCCTTCCTGGATGTGCAAGGGCGATTTATCAACTACTCTACAACAGGTTTAACCTCTAATAGAGCACCTATTGATATTAATGAAACCTACAAATTTTTCAACCCAAAACTTGGACTGACCTATACGCTCAACTCCAACAATAGTGCGTATATTTCTTATGCACGCGCCAATAAAGAACCAAACAGAAACGACTTCGAAAGTAATGGAGAAGCTGTTCAGCCTGAAACTTTAAACGATTTCGAATTGGGATGGCGCCACCAAGGAAAGCGTTTCAGCTGGAATGCGAATGTGTATTATATGCAGTATAAAAATCAATTGGTACTTACAGGAGCTCTTGACAATGTAGGAGAATATCTAAGAGAAAATGTTGATAACAGCTACCGCTTGGGATTGGAATTGGATGCGCGAATTGCTATAAGCGATCAAATGGCTTTAAATTCAAACCTAGCCTTAAGTCAAAATAAAATTGAAGAATTAATCATTGACCGCGATGGTCAATTGCATAACTTGGGAGATACCAACATTGCATTATCTCCAAACGTAATTACCACTCATTCGATTGAATATACGCCGAATACTCAGTTTAGAGTGGCATTGATTGGTAAATATGTGGGCGAGCAGTTCCTAAGCAATACAGATACGGAAGCCTCTAAATTAGAAGGCTATTTTGTTGGAGATCTTAATTTGAATTATGAATTAAAACTCGACAAGGTGTTTAAATCTATTGTGTTTAGTGGGATGATTAACAACTTATTTGATGCAGAATATGTAGACCGAGGCTACACCTATTTGGATACGTGGAGTGGTCCAACAGCTTCAGAAGTACAAGGGTATTATCCGCAAGCAACACGTAATTTCTTGGTAGGAATGACATTGATGTTTTAGGGAAGAATTCTACTGATTAAAAAAAGCGTACCGAAGTACGCTTTTTTTAATTAGACACAAAAAGTGTATTGCCATTACTTTCCACAATATAGGCTTTAAGCCCACACCTTAGCGCGGGGTTTTCTAAGGGTTGCCCCGTAAAAAGGCTATATTTATTAGCATCGTTACATCCACAAATGCCCTCAAGTCCATTGATAGAAAGAACCGAGCAATTGCTAAAAACATGATTTGGATCAGCAGCGTCAAAGGCTACAAAGCCAGTACCCGTATTATTCACAATAATACCGCCATTTCCTTCATTAGGAACATACACAGGATTGTTAGGGAATGTCAGTTGATTGTACTGCGAAAGATTGAGGTTTAAGGAAACAGCTACATTAAGATTCACTAAAAAATTACAATTGGGATCGGAGTTATTATCTTTTGAGCACCCCATACAAACAAAGAGTACTAAAGCACAGAATTTCAATGGATTCATTTTTATTTTCGAAAATGTATAATGCATTTTAAAGATGTATAAGATTCATATAATTTAAATGCTCAATTTACAATAAAAACTACATTAAGATAAATATTTTGTATATTTGTATTATAATCTCGTGAAAACGAGATTTTTGTGTTTAGTTCTAAATAGAAAATTAGATGACACAGTCACCAAATAAACGACTACTTTAAAAATTATAAGTTATGAGTAATGTATCTTATTACACAGCCGAAGGCTTAAAAAAATTGAGAGACGAGTTAAAGCAACTCAAAGACGTGGAACGCATCAAGGCTTCAAGAGCAATTGCCGAAGCAAGAGATAAAGGTGATTTAAGTGAAAATGCCGAATACGATGCTGCCAAAGAAGCACAAGGAATGCTGGAAATGCGTATTGCAAAGCTAGAAGATACCATGGCTGGTGCCCGTTTGATAGACGAATCTCAACTCGATACTTCTAAGGTATTGGTGCTGTCTAAAGTGAAAATAAAAAATCAGTCCAATGGAATGGAATTAGATTACCTTCTTGTTGCCGACGGAGAAGCAGATTTAGCCGCAGGAAAAATCTCTGTAAATTCACCTATTGGAAAAGGATTGTTAGGAAAAAGCGTTGGAGATGTTGCAGAAATACAAGTCCCCAATGGTATTTTGAAATTTGAAATCATGAACATTTCAAGATAAATGAACTCTTAAACCCAAATCATGAGCTCGATTTTCAGTAAAATAGTTAATAAAGAAATTCCCTGTTATAAAGTCGCCGAAACCGCAAAATTCTTAGCATTTTTGGATATCAATCCGAATGCCAAAGGTCATACGCTTTGTATTCCAAAAAAAGAGGTCAACAAAATTTTTGATTTAGATTCTGCAAGCTATTTAGAATTAATGGAGTTCTCAAGAACAGTTGCCCTCGCTTTAGAAAAAGCCGTTGACTGCAAGCGCATAGGGATGACAGTGATTGGACTAGAAGTGCCACATGTACATGTGCATTTGATTCCATTAAATTCTATGGAAGACGCTCAATTTATTAAAAAAGAAGCACTGCTTCCAGAAGAATTTGAAGCACTCGCTAAAAAAATCTCTTCTTTCTTATAAGCGTTTTAAACTAACTCGAAGGGTCGTTCCTTCTCCTGTTTCGGAGTGTAATACTTTAATTTTTCCTTTGTGATATTCCTCAATTATTCGTTTGGAAAGAGTCAGTCCTAATCCCCAACCACGTTTTTTAGACGTATATCCTGTTTCAAAAACCTTATTGAATAATTTTTTTGAAAGTCCTTTGCCAGTATCACTAATATCAATAAAAACCATTGTTTCTGTAACCTGAATAAATAACTCAATTTGACCTTGCCCTTTCATGGCGTCAATTCCATTTTTAACCAAATTTTCAATAGTCCAACTATAAAGTTCAGGGTTCAAATCAACCAAGATTTCACTTTTTGGAGCATTCATTTTAAAAGTAATTAAATTACTACTTCTAGATTTTAAATAGTCAAAAGATTCTTGAGTCACCGATATAATATTTGTACTCTTTAGTAAAGGAACCGCCCCAATTTTACTAAAGCGTTCTGTAATGGTTTCTAAACGGTGGATGTCTTTTTCGATCTCAGTTATATAGGAAGGATTTACAGCCTCTGTTTTTAAAAGTTCAGTCCAGCCTATAAGCGACGAAAGCGGTGTTCCAATTTGATGGGCGGTTTCTTTAGCCATTCCAGTCCAAAGCTTATTTTGAGAAGCAGTTCTGGAACTCTTGTAATAAAAATAGACAATTCCACTAAACAACAAAAAAATCAACACAAGCGCAAAAGGATAATATTTTAACTTATTCAGTAAATCGGAATTTCCGTAATAGATCGTTGAAAGCGTTTTGCCTTCATAAATTATTTCAATTGGGGTGTTTTCATTACTAAATTTTAAACTTAATTTTCGGAGATACTCTTGATTATTTTCTGAGTGATACTCAATATTTTTAGATTGAAAACTCCCTCCAGAATTTTCAATAATCATAGGGGTAGTGGTATTGCTTTGAATTATTTTTAATGGAAAATCACTAATATTCCCGTTGAGGTCAATAATTTTTCCAAGCTCAATTTGAGCCTGAGAAAAATTTTCCATTTTGATACGTTCTTCTTCTTTAAACTTCTGAAAAAAACGATAGGTATTCCATAAAATCAATGAAATAATAAGGAATGAAACGGCAATCATCACCCAGCGTAAAACATGTTGTTTTGATAAAATTTTCATTGGTATATTTTTTTCAATTCTAAATATAATGTATTTATGGTGAATATATTGTTTTATATTATCGCTTTCTTCTTTTAGTTGGACTCATAATTTGTTAAGTTTGTATATATTTAGAAAATTCTTTAGTTTAATAGTCAATTTTAAAAATAAAAATGGAAATACAAGGAAAAATCAAACTTATCGGCGAAACACAATCTATTGGTTCTAATGGATTTAGAAAACGTGAATTAGTTTTGACTACAGAAGAGCAATATCCACAACATATTATGGTGGAGTTTATTCAAGACAAAACAGATCTTTTAAATAATTACCAAGTTGGACAACAAATCAAGGTTGGTATTAATTTACGAGGGAGAGAGTGGATCAATCCACAAGGAGAGGCAAAATATTTTAATTCAATACAAGGATGGCGAATTGAGAATTTACAGCAAGCTGCAACTGCCAGTGCTGCGCCAGTAGCCCCTGCCCAAGCCTTTGAGCCTGCAACAGACTTGTCCGAAGACGAGCCAAATGACTTGCCGTTTTAGCGAGTGGTAAAAAAAAAATACTTCAATATAAAATATATGAAGTGGTTAAGTGAAACCATAGAATTCCCACCATTAACAGAAGCAACCCCAGAAGGTCTTTTGGCAGTTGGAGGTGATTTGTCTCCAGAACGCGTCCTGTACGCGTATCAAAATGGAATTTTTCCTTGGTATGACTCATATCAACCCATATTATGGTGGACCCCAGATCCTCGCTTTGTGTTATACCCTCATAAGTTGAAGGTTTCAAAAAGCACAAAACAGATTTTGAAAAATCAATCCTTTGAAATTACTATCAATCGTAATTTTAGAGACGTTATTAAAGCTTGTGCAAACGTAAAACGAAAAACACAATTGGGTACTTGGATCACGGAAGAAATGATTAAAACCTATTGTGAATTGCACCAACAAGGGAATGCAAAATCTGTTGAGGTGTGGCAAAACAAGAAGTTAGTCGGCGGATTGTATGGAATTGAGTTGGATGACACAATTTTTTGTGGAGAAAGTATGTTTAGTTATGTAAGTAATGCCAGTAAAATTGGATTTATAAGTTTTGTTCAAAACTCAAACTATAAAATTATAGATTGTCAGTTGCACACAAATTACCTTGAAAGTTTAGGAGCTGAATCTATTTCAAGAACAAAATTTATGAAATATTTAAAAACGCCAAATCAGAATATAAATAATCGACATTAATTTAATTGCCTATGTTAACTCAAGAAGATTTTGAATCGCATTCTGGAACCAAATCGTTTAAAAAAACATTAAAGTCTAAAATTTCTAATAAACAATATGAGTCGTTAATTAAAACTATCGACTACCAGTCTGAGTTGTTAAAACTTCAAGCTGAACTAGTGGACTTACAACAATGGACTGCCAAACATAAAAAACGTGTTTGTGTGTTATTTGAAGGTCGGGATGCTGCTGGAAAAGGAAGCGCAATTCGTCGTTTTACAGAGCACTTAAATCCACGATCTATGCGAGTTGTAGCGCTGACCAAACCCACAGAAATTGAAAATGGACAATGGTATTTTAGACGTTATATTAAAGAACTTCCAGAACCTGGTGAATTGGTGTTTTTTGATCGAAGCTGGTACAATCGTGCTGTGGTAGAACCTGTAATGGAATTTTGTTCTGAAGAACAATATAAAAAATTCATGTTACAAGTTCCTGAGTTTGAACATATGCTCTATGAAGACGGTGTGATAATTATTAAGTTTTGGTTTTCAATTTCAAAAAAAGAGCAAGAAAAACGCTTCAATTCTAGACTGAAAAACCCTTTAAAACAGTGGAAGTTTAGCCCCGTTGATAAGGAAGGTCAAAATAGATGGGACAAATACACATTTTACAAAGAACAGATGTTTAGTAAAACACACACCTCTATAAGTCCTTGGATTATTATAAAAACAAACAACAAAAAACAAGCACGTTTAGAAAGCATCCGCCACGTTTTATCGCAATTTGATTACGACCGAAAAGGAAGCTCTAATACAACAATTCTTCCCGATCCAAATGTTGTACAGCGTTATCACAGGATGATTACTCAAATCGATTAGTTATGGAAAAATTATCATCAAAAAAATTAAAAAAACTTAACAGCAAAAGAGGTCTTCAATTGTTTTTGAGTCAAGACGATATGACAATTTCTAAGGCGTTACGAATTTTGAATCACGAATCAAAATTGGAACGACTCCAAGAAGAATTGATCAAACTCCAACAATGGGTTGAAGCTGAAGGTGAAAAATTAGTTGTTATTTTTGAAGGAAGAGATGCGGCTGGTAAAGGAGGAGCAATCCGACGAATTACACAACATTTAAATCCAAGAGAATTTAATGTTGTAGCCCTTTCAAAACCAACAGAGGAAGAAAAAAATCAATGGTATTTTCAACGCTACATTAAAAACTTGCCCCGTAACGGTCAAATAACTTTTTTTGACAGAAGTTGGTATAACCGAGCCGTTGTTGAGCCTGTGAATGGATTTTGTACACAAAATGATTACGAAGTGTTTATGAATCATGTGAATGAATTTGAAAAAATGATTATTGATTCGGGAATTCGGGTTGTAAAGTTTTATTTCTCTATCTCTAAAGATGAACAATCTAGGCGTTTTGAAGACATTAAATCAAGTCCATTCAAAAAATGGAAATTCAGTAAAGTAGACAAAGCAGCTTTAGAGTTATGGGATGATTATACTGAATATAAAACTAAAATGTTTGATAAAACCAATACTGAAATTGCTCCATGGATCATTATTAGAGCCAACAAAAAAATTAGGGCAAGAGTAGAGGTTATTGAGAAACTTTTGGAGTTAGTTCCTTATAAGACTTAAACTTCATTATATCTAAAGCACTGAATCTCATGATCGTTGACCATCCCTGTAGCTTGCATGTGTGCATATACAACAGTGCTGCCAACAAATTTAAACCCACGATTTTTTAGGTCTTTGCTTATTTGATCGCTCACGGGCGTGTTTGAAGGGGCTTTCTTATAATCTTCAATCTTATTTTTTATAGGCTTCCCATCTACGAATGCCCAAATGTAATTACTGAAACTGCCAAATTCTTTTTTTAGTTCAATAAAAGCTTTAGCATTCGATATTGCCGCTTTGATTTTTAATTTATTTCGAATGATGCCTTTGTTAAGGATTAAAGAATCAAATTTAGTCGTATCGTAATGCGCCACCTTATTGTAGTCGAATCCGTCAAAAGCAGCTCTGAAATTTTCGCGTTTTCTCAAAATGGTAATCCAACTCAAACCTGCCTGAAAAGTTTCTAAAATTAAAAACTCAAACAACTTTAAGTCGTCATATATAGGAACACCCCATTCCTCGTCGTGATAGGCTTCATAGAGCGGGTCGCCCACGCACCATCCACACCGTTGTTTTTGAATTATCATGCCCTCAATTTATAAAAAATTCAACTTTATAAAAATAAAAACTAATTTTCTTTAAATCCAAAATCACCCAGTTTTAGCTCAATTCAGAAATAAAATTACCAATTGAAATGGCATTTTCTACGGAAAAGTCACCGATTTTTGTACGTCGAAGTGCAGATAAATGGGCGCCTGATTCCA